>Ga0187886_1001687_pt1 | contig 19288 bp, 18 predicted proteins | sample June2016WEW_20_1_FD_133001 | JGI IMG/M metagenome (GOLD analysis project Ga0187886, IMG submission 133001) | Peatland microbial communities from SPRUCE experiment site at the Marcell Experimental Forest, Minnesota, USA - June2016WEW_20_150 | ecosystem: Environmental > Terrestrial > Soil >... | reverse complement strand
CCAACGGCAGCAAGCTCGGTTTCGATTTCGGCCAGAACATGTACACACCGGTGGAACTGCTCACCACCAGTTTGATCACCACCGACCGGCCGTACGCCGGTTGGTTGTACCTCGGCGTGATCCTCCAGCGCAGCGGCGTCGGCGGCGATTCCCGGATACCCGTTCTGGAAAGCTTTGAAATCGATGCGGGGGTGATCGGCCGTCCCTCGCTGGCGCAGGGGTCACAAGAGAGTGTCCACCGTTGGTTTTTCCCCGACGACATCCCGATAGGCTGGCACAATCAACTGGCCACCGAGCCGGGATTGCTCCTGAAATATCAGCGCCTCTGGCGGTTGTCGGCCAATGAACAAACGGCGCGTTACGTTGATGTGATCCCGCACGTGGGCGGGGAGTTGGGCAACGTGGAGATCTTTGGGAACCTGGGGGCGACGCTGCGCGTCGGCTGCAATTTACCGGATGATTTCGGCGTCCAGATCATTGATTCGCCCGCGTCGGTCAACGGCGGGATGACGCCGCACATGCCGTGGTTCGGGTTTTATTTGTTTGGCGGTGTGGACGGACGCGCCGTCGCGCATAATCTGTTTCTCGACGGCAATTCGTTTCGCGGCGGGCCGAGCGTGGAGCGCATCCCATGGGTGGCGGACCTGAGTTGCGGGGGAGCGATTCAGATCTTGCGCCACATCGAGTTGAGTTATACGCGCGTCATCCGCACGGCCGAGTTTGTGGGACAGCACGAACCCGACGTTTTCGGTTCGCTCACCGCCAAGGCGGAATTCCCGTTTTGAACGCCTGACAAAACCTCGTCTCAAAGCGCCAGCGTCTCGTGGGAGGAGCATTTTGCTTCGTATGTCTCGCAGACTCGGCTCTGCCCCGATCCGCCTTCGGCCAACGCTTCGGCGGACAAGCCGGTCGCGACAAGAATGTCGCTCCCACAACTCGATTCTCACCGAAGGCGAGTTTTGTTATGGACTCTTAGCCGGAACGATTCAGTTTGAATCGGTAATCCCCCTCACTCGGCGTGGCTGGCACCACGCCGGCCTCTCCCTCGAAGGGGAGAGGCGATCAAAAGGCAGTCGCACCAAATGGTGATGGGCATTCTCGCATGCCGGCAGTCCCCTCTCCCCTTGGGGGAGAGGGTTATGGTGAGGGGTGTGCCGCCGGCGTACTGCATCGTTCCGGCTTAGGTTGGGCCGCTGCGGGATTGTTAATTCCAACGGCCCGGAATCCAGACGTACCCGCGCGGGCGTCTGGCCCAATGGCCCGGTACCCACACCGCGTAAAGATGCGGCGGCACCACCCACCGTCCTCGAATCCAGACCCATCGCCCGCGCCATTCCCAGTGACCCTTGATCCACGCGTACTGCGGACCGGGTGAGGCGACCACGGCTTCGGCCTCGACAGGTGGAGGCGGCGGACTTTCAACGACGGTTGTGCGGTACTCCGTGGCACAACCGCCGACAAGCGTCAAACAAACCGCACCAAGTAACGTTGCTCGTAAACTGTTTGGTCTCATGATTTCCATTGCATGTTTTTCGCGCTCTCTGCCAAACAGGAAACACCGCAATCGGCCAACCGTTGCGCGAGCCACCAGTTACCCTTTCACAACCGAGTCAGGAAGTTCGTTGTGATCTGAACCGTGCTGCGGGAAGTGCTCCGCCAACAGTTTCCCGGCCGTGTGGATTCCGTGCACGATGCCGTCGGTGAATTTTCCATTCTTGAATAGTTCGCCCATTTCGGAAGCGACCTGCTCCCAGAGCGCGTCGCCGCATTTCGCGTGGACGCCCTCGTCGCCGACGACGAAGAAGTTCTGCGATTCGGGCGCGACAAAAATCAAGACGGCGTTACGGTGTTTGGTCTGGTGCATCCCCAGCTTCAGGAAGTGGTGGATGGCCGCGTGCCGCACATCCCGCACCTTGCGGTGACTCACGTAAACCCGAATCTCGCCCGAGATGTGTTTCTCGGCATCGACAATCGCCGCTACCATCCGGTTATGATCAAGCTGACTAAAGAACGCTTTCGTTTTCATTGCCTACCAGCCTCCTCCCGCGCCGCCGCCGCCGAAACTCCCGCCGCCACCTGAAAAGCCGCCGCCACCCGAAAATCCTCCCCCTCCACCACCTGAGAATCCGCCGCCGAAAGATATGAATGGTTCGGTTCCGTAGCGAACCGATCTTCCTCCGCGTGTATAGACTGTCCCGGAGGCCAAAAGGAACCTGTAATAAGTCCAGCCAATCAATCCAAGCAGAAGGAAAACGATGATTGGATCTATCGGCAAACCTTGATGGCGCTTTTCCTCTGCGACGGTGTGGCCCGTTCCTTTGTATTCGCCTTGCGTCGCCTGAAGAATCGCTGTCACACCCGTCCGCAGTCCGCCGTCGTAGTCACCCCTTTGAAAGTACGGCTTGATCTCGTTCTCGATGATGCGTTTGGCCAACGCGTCGGGCAGAGCGCCTTCCAAACCGTAGCCGACCTGCAGATACATCTTCCGATCCTGAATGAACACAAACAAGACCGCGCCGTTGTTCCTGCCCTTTTGCCCGACGCCCCACGATTGGGCGACGCGGACGGTGTAATCCTCGATCGAAGAATCCGACTGCATTGTCGGAAAGACGGCGACGACAACCTGGATGGAAGCCTGTCGCTCGAACTGCTCCAGCTTCCGGTTCAATTCGGCGACCGTGGCCGGTGAGACGACGTGCGCGTCATCGTTGAAGTACGCTTTGGGAGCCGGCGGAATGACTTCCGCCGCCCACGCCGAGAGTGCGCCCATCAGCGCGAGAAACACCCAGAGCGGTTTTGTTTTCATCGCTGGAAGAATCTACTTGGCTGGTGTGCCTTGAAAGTTGAACTCGACCTTCGGCGGCTTCTCCGCGCCAGCCGTGGCAGTGAAATAGGCCTTCTCTTTGAACCCGAACGCGCCGGCGTAGGCCAGTGTCGGAAAACTCTTGATGGCCGTGTTGTATTTCTGCACAACGTCGTTGTAGCGTCCGCGCTCCACGGAGATGCGGTTTTCCGTTCCTTCCAGTTGCGCCTGAAGCTCGAGGAAATTGGAGTTGGCTTTCAGTTCGGGGTAACGCTCCACGACCACCAGCAACCGCGAAAGCGCCGAACTCAACTGCGCCTGCGCTTTTTCGAACTCGGCAAACTTGGCGGGGTCATTCAGCGCGCCGCTCGCGTCCACCTTACCCACCGAAGCGCGCGCCTGCGTGATTTCCACCAGCGTCGATTTCTCGAAGTTTGCCGCGCCTGAAACGGTGGCGACAAGGTTGGGGATCAAATCGGCGCGCCGCTGATAAACGTTCTGCACCTGCGCCCACTGTTTCTCCACTTCCTGCTGCAGGCTGACGAGACGGTTGTAGCCGCAGCCCTGGACCAACGCCACCACTACGAGCATTCCGACAATCATCCGTGTCCGCATGGTTACCTCACTGGGTTGACTGATGCGCCCAAGCATAGCGGGCTTCGGACGCTTTTCAATCTAACTCCGATGCCGCCTCCACTCCTCCTTGTGACCGAAACCGAGGCGATTGTCGATCAAACGCATCCACTCGGGCTCGATGCAGCACATCGCGGTCTTCGCCAACTCCGCCGTCAACGTCGCATTGCCCTGCAGCAAGAAGGGAAAACGCGCTGTGTAAATCTCCCATGCTCGTCGTCGTTGCTCACCCGCCAGTTGCCAACACCGACCGCGAAACTGGACACCCGTTATTTCGTGCCATTGTTGGCGATCAAGTTGAATGGCGCCAGCCACCGTGCCATTGGCAAGCATCGCCTGACCGTGATGGGTTGCCGGATCGGTCACCACATAGAAACGCAAATCCTCATCCACAGCGTAGAAAAGCGCAGCGGCATAAGGGCTTCCATCGCTATCCACGACTGCAAGTGTGAGTACTCTGTGCTCGCGAAGAAAGGTTAACAGGCGCTCTTTCACTCGATCCACTTGGGCATATCCTACTCAATCGGCCAAGAAATAGCGATTTCCAAGCCTCTGCGAGGGTTTATTGAACCCAAAACGCCTCCACTGCATCTAATCCTGTGATGGTCGAGGCGAGAACGATAGTTCATCGCCAGCAAATTCATCAGTGAGGCAACGCAAGCCATGGTTATAGACCGAGAACACGAAAGCGGCAACGCCATACAACTTTATTTGCGCGAGATCGGGCAAACACCGCTGTTGACTCCCGAAGAAGAGATCAACCTTGCGGCGCGGGTCAAACGCGGCGACAAGAGAGCGCGCGCCCGGATGATCAAGGCCAACCTGCGTCTCGTGGTCAAGATTTCCCACGACTACGAGAATCTCGGGTTGCCTCTGCTCGACCTCATCAGCGAAGGCAACATCGGTCTGATGAAGGCTGTCGAGCGCTTTGACCCGAAGAAGGGTGCGAAGCTGTCGACCTACGCGGCTTGGTGGATCAAGCAATCCATCCGGCGCGCGTTGTCGAACCAATCCAAGACGATTCGTCTGCCCGTCCATGTGGTTGACAAGATGCAGAAGATGAACCGCCTCAGCCTCACGCTGTTCGAGAAACTCGGACGCGAGCCCACCGATGCGGAATTGGCGGACAAGCTCGACCTCGCGCCTGCCAAGGTTGCTCATCTTCGCACGATCGGCATTCGCCCCGCCAGCCTCGACGCCGCGATCGGCGACGACGGCGACAATCGCTTCAGCGACATCATCGAAGACACCGAGGCGATGACGCCCTTTGAACTGCTCAAGGCCAAGACAATGCGGCAGGGAATCCGCCAACAACTGCAGCACCTGAGCCCGCGCGAAGCCAAAATCCTCACCCTGCGGTACGGGCTGAACGGTCAAGAACCGCAAACTCTCGATGTCGTCGGCAAGAAGTTCAAGATCACCCGCGAACGAGTGCGCCAGATCCAGGAGATTGCATTGACCAAACTGCGCCGTCTCGTCGAGAAGCAGGATCGTCCCGCTCTGATCCATCAATCCTGATCTTCGAGCGCCACCGCGCCCGCGAAGTGGGTGCGTTTGTACGGTGCTCATCCGTTTGGTACTCCACGATTGGGCGCCACCGCGCCCGCGAAGTGGGTGCGTTTGTACGTCGTGGCGAAGAATCCGCGCCAGCGTTAGGCGGTGGTGGCATTCGGGAAAGCCTGCACGAGCGGCTTTGGCAAGATCGAGGAGGCCAAGGACGCCAAAGTTGACATCGAAGGCAGGGACGGCAAATACGCAGTGAAAGTGGACGGCGACAGCCTCCCCTTCCCCTCACCTCGATCCTCTCCCCGCAAGCGGGGAGAGGAGAAGGTCTCAAGACCAGTGGCCCCCCATCAGTCCCGTCTCCCTTTCGGAGGGAGAGGGTAAGGGTGAGGGTTCTGCCGTTTCATCGCAACAAGCTCCTCCGCTGCCGGCCGTCCATCTTTTTCGTGCTTGTCAGCGCCGGCTCCGTTTGCTAGCATTTCGCGCGTAAACGGAGAAGCGCTCATGCCGACATCTTTGGCCAACCGCAACAGACCCGCACAAGTGGCGTCTTCTTTTGCGCCATCCCGCGGCTTGGCCATATTCGGCCACAGAAGAATGTACCTCACGCAAAAAACCCAAACGCTCCTTCTCACAGCCGCTGGGTGCGCTCTGGCGATTGTGCTCACGCTCGGTATTCTCAAGCTCATTGATCCAGCACCGGCACACAGCCTGATAATTGGCAAGACCTCCGTGGACACCGCATTAATTGCATTTGTGCTCACTCGGTTACTCCTCATTGCAGCGTATATTCTCTTTGTCATCCTGGGATTCCGCACGCACTGGGGATGGGGACTGGCCAACCTTCTCCTGCCGGTCACCGCTTTATACTTTTCGTTAGCTCATCCAAGGACGGCCAAGATCCCGGCGGTGTTCTGCATCTTTGGATTCACTGCCCTGCTGGTCACAATGCTTTGGGTCAATGCCAGATAAGGGACGCATCGAACCATTCTAATCGTATCGCGAATCTCCTACGGCCCTGTTCGGGGGTCACGGGCATCACATCTAACTATTCTCCAATTCACGCGTGCCTAGCTCCGTCAGCGCGACCAGTCTCTTGTCACCATGCATGGTCGTTCAAGCCGCCACTTCCCGCTCCAACACCACCGCCTTGAACCGTCTCTGAAACAACTGCCCCGGCCGCCCACACCCGGTCAAGTCCAGAATGATGAATAGTTAGACCCGACCCCTCCCAATCCACACTTGGCCTCGAACTGCCGCGGCCCGGTCTGGCGCAAATTCATCCCGTGATGAAGCTGGACGCGGTGAAGTGAGTCGCTCGCACATGCTGTCGAATACGGACATCGCTTGGACCGCGAGCAGGCTCACGGCTACAAATGCCCAACATCTGCGAACCGTTCCGGTGGTAGTGTCCAGATACGCCTGGCGTCCGTCGGTCGATCGGATCACCGCGCTTGCAGCGTGACGCCGGTGGTTTGCTCGAAGGTGAAGCCGGCGCGTTGTTCGGCAATGAAGACCGCCATGCTGACCATGTCGCCCGACTTGATGCCGGCCAGTTGCTCGGCCAGTTGATCCATCGACTGAAATCCTTCGCCGCCGACGTGCGTGATGACGATGCCACGGCGGAACCCCACCGTTGCGCCGGGACCGCCTTGCTGCACGTCGGAAACCAGCACTCCTTGCATCGGGGGAATCCCCAGCGCGTCCGCCAGCTCACGGGTGAGCGGCTGGATCTGCAACCCGAATCTCTTCCACATCAGATCGGTCGCCGACAACTTCGGGAGCGCGGCCAGTTTCACTTCGAAATTGCGCAGCTTGCCGCCGCGGTCAACGGCGAACCGCACGGCATCACCCGCTTTCTTGCGCAGGAAGTGCCGCAACAACGGCAGTACGTCGGCGTAGGGTGAATCGTCCACCGCCACGACCTTGTCGCGCGCGGCCAGCCCCGCTTTCGCGGCCGGGCTGTCGGCTTGCACGTCCGTAATCAGAATCTTGCCCGCTTCGCGTTTCAACTGCAGCCCCAGCCACAGGCGCGCGTGTTTTTCCGGCGAGAACCATGCCGCCAGCATGTTCGCCACGCGCCGGGCAGGAATGGCGAAGCCGATTCCTTCCGCTTGCGATAGGATGGCCATGTTGATGCCGACAAGCTGGGCGCGGGTGTTGATGAGCGGGCCGCCCGAATTGCCGGGATTGATCGCCGCGTCCGTCTGCAAAATATCCTCGAACGTCATGCCGCCGGCGTCGTACCGGCGGTTCTTGGCGCTGATGATGCCCTTGGTGACGGTGTGATCCAGCCCGAACGGGTTTCCGATGGCGATGACCGTCTCGCCCAGCAACGGTTCCTGATCGCTGGCGATCTCGACGTACGGCAACGGTTTCTTGGCGTCAATCTTCAGCAGGGCGAGATCGTTCTTTTCGTCGCCGCTGACGTAACGGGCTTGATATTGGGAGCCGTCACTGAGCACGACGTTGATTTTGTCGGCGCGCTGGATGACGTGATAGTTCGTCACGATCCAGCCGTCCTCGTCAACAATCACACCCGAACCGAGGCTCTGACCGGTTTCGCCCTCGGGCCGGCGGGGTTGACCGAAGAATTGTCGCCACAAGTCCTCAAACGGATCCCGATATTGGCGCCGCACCGGCCGCTCGGTGCTGATGTTGACGACGGCAGGCACGACTTTCTGAACGGCGAGCACGACGGGATCGCGCGCCGGATCGGGCGCAGATTCCTCTTCGGGAATCATCGCCAAGGCCGGGGAAACGGCGAGCAGCGAAGAGAGAACCACCGCAAAAAAACGAATTCGCACTTTCATGAAGTGCTAGTATATTGCACGGTAGAGGCAGGATGCAAGCGATGGTAACCACCCGCTACGGTCAGTTGCGCAACCAGCTTATGCGCCGGTCGTTCCCCACCGTGTTCGCGCCCGCCGTGCTGCGCGACGCCGACAGCAATTACGTTCCGATCCCGATCACCGAGCGGCTCGCCCAATGCATCTGGTACGACCAACGGATTCAAACCGATCAACTTCGCACCACCGATGGTCGCACGGTGCGCGTCGTGTTTCCCGGCTGGTGGAACCTGGAAGCAGGCCCGGATTTCCGCCACGCCACAGTGAAAATCGGCGACGAACCAGAGTGCACGGGCGACATCGAGATTCACCTGCGTGCTGAAGACTGGCGCCATCACGGGCACCAACACGATGCGCTTTACAACGACGTCATCCTCCATGTCGTTCTCTGGGAAGCAGGCAGTCACACCCACACCCTGACGCGCGCCGGCGAGACGCTGCCGCAACTGGTGCTGCAACACCACCTCGCGGCCCCGCTGGAAACGCTCTACGACGAAATCGATCTCGACGCTTATCCTTACGGCGCCGGCCAACACGGCAACAGTTGTGCCGACGTGGTGACCAGTTTGTCGGAGACGGTCATCGGTGCGTTACTGGACGCCGCCGGTGACGAACGCTTTGCCATCAAAACGCGGAAGTTTTCGCGCTGGATTCATCGCGTCGGCGCGGAACAAGCATTTTACGAAGGCTGGATGGAGGCGCTCGGCTACAAGGCCAACAAGGCCACCTTCCACCTGCTCGCGCAACGCGTGCCGCTGGCGGAGTTGAGCGAGATGATCTGTAGGAGCGCCCTTCGGGGCGCGACCGCCAACCCATCGTGCTTGGAAAGGCGCTCCCACGGCAGGGATTTGGCCGCGATCCTTTTCGGCGTGGCGAATTTTCTGCCAACCGCTGCGCCGGCCACCCGCGATGCCGCCAGCAAGCAATACGTCAAACGGCTCTGGAGCACGTGGTGGAAACTGCGGCCCGAGTTCGAAGAGAGGATCCTGTCCGCCACCGCGTGGAAACTTCACGGCATTCGTCCGGCCAATCACCCGCACCGTCGGCTCGGCGCCGCCATCGCGTTGCTGAAGAAACACCAGAACCTGCTGGAGAAAGTCACGGGCGCAATCGAGAGCGACGGCGATCCGTCGAAATTGTTCCTGCAAGTGCGCGATGCGTATTGGAGTCGTCACTTCACGCTTGGCGGCAAAACACAGCCGCGCGAAGCGGAACTCATCGGCGAGAGCCGCGCCCAGGAGATTGTCGCCAACGTCGTGCTCCCCTTCGTCGCCGCGCTGGCGGAAAGCGAAGACGATCATAAGCTTCACGACAGGGTCGAGGCTCGCTACGCCGCGTTGCGATCCATGCCAGGCAACAGCCTCCTGCGGCTGGCGGCTCACCAACTCTTCGACGGCACGTCCACGATGCTGCCGTTGATCAACACCGCCCGCCGCCAGCAAGGCCTGACGCAGATCTTTCAGGACTTCTGCCTCAACGACAAATCCGCCTGCCACCAATGCCAGTTTCCGGAACTCGCGAAACGGTGGGCAACCGAGGTCCGCTCCCTGTAGGATAGGCGTCTCGCCTGTCCCGTGTCTTCCGGTGATTGCTTGGACAGGTGGGACGCCTGTCCTACGACTGCGCCGTTTCACTTCGGCGGGTTCTTCATCTCCTTGAACACGAGAGAGGCGGAATTGAGGCAGCAACGCAGGCCGGTCGGCGGCGGGCCGTCTCCGAAAACGTGGCCGAGGTGGGCACCGCAAAGCGCGCACAAGACCTCCGTGCGTCGCATTCCGCGGCCGAGGTCGAGTTGCGTCACGACGTTCTCCACGGCGATCGGTTTGAAGAAGCTGGGCCAGCCGGTGCCCGAATCGAACTTCGCCGCCGACGTAAACAGCGGCAGACCGCAGCAGACGCAAACATAAACGCCGGACTTGTGGTTGTCGTAGAACGCCCCGCAGAACGCTGGCTCGGTCCCCTTGCCGCGAGCAATGGCGTACTGCTCGGCGGCGAGTTGCCTGCGCCATTCGGCGTCCGATTTGATCACCTTCGGCACGCGCGTCTTGGGCAGAAGTTCGCCGTCGTCGTTGAGGAAACGAACTTCAACCTCTGTAGTTTGATCTGTCTTCATGGAATTTCCAGAGCCTCCGCTTTGCTCGCCTGTGTTGGCCGACAACAGCGCCCGCAGGCCGACGCCTCCTAACAACAAACAGCCCGTGATCAGAACGAGCGACAGAGCTTCCTTTTTCGTCATGCGACACTACTCCTTGAGATGAAGTTTCCGCAGCTTCGGTGCGATGACGATCTGGCAGTATGGGTTGCGGTCCTTGTTCAGTCGGTAATAATCCTGGTGATAGTCCTCCGCCGGGTAAAACTCGCCCGCCTTGGTGATCTCCGTGACGATGGGCTTGGTAAACTCCTTGGCTGCTTCGGCCTTTGATTTGTCGGCCACCGCCTTCTGCGCGTCGGTATAATAGAAAATCGCGTAGCGATACTGCGTGCCGACGTCGTTCCCTTGCCGATTGAGCGAAGTCGGATCGTGAATCTCCCAGAAGACATCGAGGATCTTTTCGAGCGCGATCTGTTTGGGATTATAAACCACCCGCGCGACCTCCGCGTGCCCCGTGTCGCCGGTGCAGACCATCTCGTAGGTGGGATTCTTGACGTGTCCGCCCATGTAGCCGGACATAACCGAAATCACGCCGGGAATTTGCTGGAACACCGCCTCCGTGCACCAGAAACAACCGGCCCCGAGCACGATGACTTCCGCGCCTTCAGGAACGGGTTTCACAGACGCCATTTGATTTGTTTCCACAGCGTCCGCCGTCAGACCAATCCACGCGCAGCAACCAAAAACGACCGCGACCAAAATCCCCGCGCCAATTCCAGCAAACCGCTTCACGCTTCTTTGGATGGCGGAAAGCCGGGAAACGTTTCAACGACACGCCCGCACCGGCGTTTCACTTCCCCGAGCTTGCCGGGGACTGTGCCTTTTCCGCTGGTTGCGGCGGCGGAATATCGTGCAACTGCTTCTTCAGTTCTTCCTCTCCGGCCGGCGTGAACGCGCGAATCTGGCGGTCTTTGATCGGCGCCTTCGTGTGGATGAGACCTAATTGTTCTTGCGGCGGCACCTTGTCGGGGAGCACGGCGCGTTTGGCCGTGAAATTCTGTTGCGGCAACGTCTTCATTTGAACGTCCGAAAGATTCAGCAACCTCAGTTCCACGTCCGACAAGTTCACGCCGTTGAAGTGCGCATTCTTGTCGGACAACGATGAACGAGTGGTCTGCCGCATTCCTGTAGAGATCGTCCTGAGATTCACATTACCGAAGTTGACGCTCTTGTTGTTGATGTCGTCAGCCCGCTTGCCGGGATCGAGCGGTTTGAGGATCTGCGCGGCGGCGCTGACGGAGAACGCCGCGACGAGAACCGCGCCATAAAGTAAATGCTTCATACGGCCGACTTCAACTATGGTTCAACCACCAGATAACGGCCAACGCGGTGACGCACAGGCCGACCAGCGCAAGCCACGACAGGCCAAAGCGACCTTTGCGGTACGGCGTGGACGGTTCATCATCCGCTCCCGTGGAGGACGAGGCGCTTTGGACCAAGGCGCCTGCGTGATCACGGCGCAGTTTTTTCATTTCCTCGTTAACCTGCTCGGCGAAGCGCTGATGACCCTCGATCGCTTTCCGCCGCACCCTTTCCAATTCGTCAGCGAGATCTTCGTTTTCACGGGTCAATCCCGCCAGTTGCGATTCCAGTTCCTTGGTCTTCTCAAGATGCCCTTGCGCCTCGGTCAACTGTGCCCGCAACCATTCCAGTTCCGCGGAGTCGCCCGCAGCCAGAGCAATCTCCCGCCCGGCTCCCTCCAGTGAAATCGATTTCTGTATCTGCCGACGGGCGTCGGCCACCTCGCCCTGAACTTTTTCCAGTGCGGCGTGGGCTTCGGTCAATTCCGCCTTTAGTCGCGTAACAGCGACTGGATCACGGTTGGATAACTCCTCCTCCATTTTAACAATCTTAAGCTGCAACGTCGAGACCTCCGCCAACAAAGCGCTGTTACGACGGGTCAACTCCGACGTCCGCTGGGCGCGCTGTTCTGTGGCCGCGTCAGCCCCCCTCCAGCGCGTCAGTTCTGCATCGCGCTCCGTCAACGCTTGCCGTGCTTGCACCACTAGCCGGCTCGCTTCCGCCAAGCGGGCCGATAATTCGGTTTTCTGCCGCGTGAGTTCCTCGGCCTGTTGCTGGCTCCGCGTGAGGTCCTGTTTCTGCGCCCGCGCTTTGACCAGCTCTGCCTCCAACGACTCAACTCGTCCGGCAGCTTGGGTCAGTTCGGAGTCCAATTTGGCGACTGCTGCTTCCCTCTGTGCCACCAAACGCTGGAGTTTCTCCGTCTGCTTAACCTTGGCAGCTAATGCGGAGGACAGCTCCTCGTTCTGTCGGGTCAACACGGGCAAAGGACCCGCAGTTTGTTCGGTGGCAGCCAGGGTCTTCTGGGTTGTTTCCAGCTCCGTGGCCAGTCGTTGCCGGTCAGCTTCCGCCTCGGCGAGCCGTTCCTGTGTGGCCGTTCTCTGCTTGGTCGCTTCCGCCAAGCGGGCCGATAATTCGGTTTTCTGCCGCGTGAGTTCCTCGGCCTGTTGCTGGCTCCGCGTGAGGTCCTGTTTCTGCGCCCGCGCTTTGACCAGCTCCGCCTCCAACGACTCAACCCGTGCGGCGGCTTGAGCCAGTTCAGAGTTCAACCTGGCGACTGCTGTCTCCCGCCCGGCAAGCAGTTGCCTGAGGTCTCCCACCTCCTCGTTTCTGACGGCCAATTCCGCGGAAAGGCTCTCGGTCTTCTGCGTCAACTCCACGCATCGGGTCGCATTCTGTTCGGCAGACGCGTCGGCCAGTTCGCTCGTCAGTTGTTTGACCCGACTGGTGGCTTGTGCCAGTTGTTCTTCCAGCCGCTTCCGTTCTGCCGCAGTTCGCGTGTTGGCCAATTGTTCCGCTTCGGCGACTTGCCGCTGGGCCCCGGCCAGTTGCTGGTGCATCGTGGACAATTCGGCCGTAAGACCTTCCTGCTGTCGTGTCAGTTCAGCCAGTCGCGCCGCATCGGGTGATTCGGTGGCGGGGATGGATTCATAAAGAAACTCGGTCCCGCCAAACCGAACCCGGTCGCCGGGTTTCAGCGGTGTTTCCTTGGCGGGCTGATCGTTGACGAAGCTGCCGTTGGACGAGCCGAGGTCACGAAGGACATAATCGCCACCGTTACGGACAAGAACGGCGTGGTGCCTCGAGACGAACGTATCGTCCAGTAGGATGGCGTTGTCGTCTTCGCGGCCCACGCCAACACTTTCGGCCGTCAACGGCACCGCAGCATGCTTGGGTCCGCCCGACAAGATGATCAGTCGCAACATGGATTCAGCCCTTGCACCACCAGCCAATCTGCAATGTATAGTTTGCCCCGAATCCCGCGCCTAGTCAAACACCAAGCCATTCCCTGACAAGGGGCTTTATATACAAAGTTACCCTTGACCACGAATGGCGATTCGAGCAGCAAAATCGTTTTTTGTCGGGCTGAACCGCCGGGGAGGCCCATCCGATGCGGATGGGTTAAACAGGAGACGCCCGACCCCTAAGCCCAGCTTAGAAGTTTTGGTGCAACAATTGACGCTGCAATCGCAGAAGTCCGAAGTTTTCGACATATACGTCAGAGACGCAGGGTGAACGTGGAGTCCAAATGATTGTCTTTTATTATCTGCCTAACAATCCGGTCTGAGGTAGTCCGAACGACGAAATTTCATACGGCTGTCGATCCGCGAGGTTGCCACACCATCACGGCACCCCCCGCAGGTCTGTCTAAGACACCCCGCGCAACCGCTCTTGAACGCCAGAGGACAAGGCTAAACACGGGCGCACTTGTTATGCCTTCGTGTTATGCTTTTGGGATCACCAATAGAAAACCCCTGCTTTTACAGGGTTTTTTGAGTTGGTGCGGACGAGAGGAGTTGAACCTCCACGACCTTGCGGTCACAGCCTCCTGAGGGCTGCGCGTCTGCCAGTTCCGCCACGTCCGCGCAACTTTGGCGTCGGCAATATAGCCAGCCGCTCCACACATGGCAACGGGAAACCGCCACCGCTCTTCAGTCGGTTCCGCCAAACTTGCCCGCAACCTGCACCAGCTTGTAGCGAATCTTCACGCCGCGCGCGCATGGGTTGAATCGCTGCGCCCCACCGTCAGCACCACCGACCAATGCGTCGTAACGAAAACCGCCCGGTGCGGAGCGGGCGCGTTTGGCGGCGTCGAAGATGATCCCGTCTGAGTCGTCGTGCTCACCGCCGCCGAGTGTAATCCCGCGCCCGCCCGGCGCAAGCCTGCATCAGAGACTTTCCGAGCTCAGCCAGTAGCGCGGGCGTCTCGCCCGTGTCGTCCGGCATCCCCAAAAAGCAACGGGCGGGACGTCCGCGTTACCGTGGCACGACTTGTCGCGGTGGTAGCATCGAAATGCGCTCACTGGCACTACGATGCATGTCGGCTTGAGTTGCTACTTTTCCGGCACCTCGATCATGTCGCCGCCTCCCAGCCAAGCTCGCCAAACAGCGAGATGGCCGGTTGCTCGATCAAGGCATCTTCGGAATATGAATCAACTTTCACTGGTGAGCAGATAGAAACAGCTTTGCGCCAATGCTGGTGACCGCAGCCAAGGCCACGAAGGCGAGCCCACGCAGGAACATCGCCTCTGCCACAGTCAAGAAGTTAGATTTTCGCAGTAATGACGCCTCATTCCACTTTGCCTGCGCTATGGTAACAACGACTCCCTCTCGCTTAACTTTCCCAGCCGCCTTTAACAGAACCAAAAAGGACTCAGCCGATGGAAGCGCAAAAGCCTCACATCGTCTGACCTTAACACCGTAGTACGCAGCCATCAGAAGCGAGATAAGCCCCACGAGATAGGCAATGCTTGCGACATACGCCCAGAAGCCAGAAAGCTTCCAATCGCCGGCAAAAAGGGTAGGAACTATTGTGATGATACTTATGGTGACGCCTATTTCCGAAAAGAACGAGGTAGCCTTGTCCTCAAGTGTGTCTTTACGGGCCGACTCTGAATCCTGAACACACTTAGCCAGCGCATCCAAGGCTCCCTCATCCACTCCCTCGGGTATCACGGCTCGGATTTCGGCAAGACTGGTTTCCCATCCGTCCTTGTGAGCCTTTTTGTCAAGCACATGATTCGCAAAACAGGCTTCGTAGGGTGGCCAAATGAAGAAAGCCAATTTTCTCCAGCATAATACCTTCATGTAATCTCCTTCCCAGTATCGTAATGAATCATAAGGTCACACAGCGCCTCCGCGATGGGGATCCCCGTCGGTTTCTGAAGCCAACCCCACTCACCATTAGGATTTATTTCAAGGAAGATGAATTCCCCGTGGTGCTCCACCAGATCGATCGCACCGAAAAGCAAGCCTGAGTCCCTGACGTATGATCGAGCAGAAGTTCCATCAGACGTGCTGTCAGGAATTTCGTGCCGTAATCTTGATACTTGGCGAGTAGATTCTCTATGAGAACAATCACCTTCTTAAATGGCTCGTTGTTTCGACCTAACTGCGCGGCTATTTGCAGAGCGCGGTCAATTGCGTTGGTACAGCGCACCCATTCCCTCAGCTTCTTGATTGTCGCGCCCAACTCAATGTAAGCATCCACAGCAAGCCTAGCCATCTCGTGGTCGCGCTTCTTAACCCAGAGCACGTCAGCGAATCTTCCTCTGAGTGCTGGGTCTTTCGTAGATGGCGCTAGTTGCCGAAACACCTCCAGATGATTTTCCGTGAAGTCGTCAAGAATTGGCGAGCGGCCATTTGGGCTCTGCCACATCGGACCGAATGGATCATCAGGAGAATCAAACTTGGGAGCGAGACTCGCTATTGCCCCAAGTAATGTATAAATCTGCTTCCCACGCTCATCGTTCGCCTTACCGCATTCCTCAGCTTGATGATAGAAATGGTCGACATAGAGATCGCACTCTTGCTGGCTCGCCTTAAGGATGACGTCTTGCCATTGATACGCGTCAAAGTCTTCCTTGGTTACGGTGAAATTTAGAGGCGTCATGTGTTCGTCTCAACGCCGAGTTCGGTAACATCCACCTCGCCCGAAATCAGCTTCGGCAACAGCAGGTCGCGCGTGCGGCGCAGGTTGGCGAACCGGGCCACTTCCGGCGGGTGCAACACCCCGCGCGTGTGGTAGTCGGTCTTGCCGATGGTGCGGCGACTCGGACGGTCGGCCCGGCGGCCTGCTCGCATGTCGCTTACGGAGTCCGACCCTACCAACGACTGCGGCCGCGACGGAGCGCGACCCTCCAATTCCTGCTGGGCGTGAGTGAACTTATGGTCGGCGTAGCGGAGGAAGATGAGGCCCAGAACGGGCGTGGAATACTCCGACGACTTCAGTTTGGAATTGGCCCGCAGCTCATCCGCCGCATCCCACAACCTCTTCTCAATCTCGGTGTGATTGCCTGCCATGTAACACCTCGCCTGACGCCACAGATTAGCAGAAAAGCAGACCGTCCGGCAAGCCCCTCACCTCAATCCTCTCCCCCGTGGGGCGAGGTGACTCACTGCCTGAGGCGCACGACGCGCCAAGGTCAACCCGTCTATAGATTGTCGGTGAACTCTTCCACCGTGATGCCGGCTTGGCGCAGGATGCTTTGCAGCGTTTTGGGCACGAGCGTCCGGTGGTGGGGAACAGTGACGTGACGCGCGCCCTTGCTCATGCGGATGTGCTCACCTGTTGGCGAACAGCCTGGCCTGTTGACGGCCGCGCTCTTATTTCTCTGCCGGACTTTGTCGAATGCTGATGCTGCCGTTGACGGCGCTGGCTTTGACGCGGGCGCCGCCGTTGCCGAGAGTGCCTTTCAAGTTGCTGCCCACCGGGAAATCCTTCTTCACGGTCAACGAAGAGTACTCGCTGGTGATGCGGCCGTTGACCGTGCTGGCAGAGACTTCTGCATCAGCGTTGGCAGGCAAGGTCGCCTCAATCTGGCCGTTGACCGTGGCGAGCGACACTGATTGGCCGCCGCCGAGCGCAGCCAATTCCGTCGCGATCTTGCCGTTGACGGTGGAAAGCTTCACGTTCCCCGCCGCACCTTCCGTCCGGATCTCGCCGTTCACAGTGGTCGCTTTGATGTCGCCCCCGACGCCCTCGATCACGATTTTCCCGTTGACGCTTTCGACATTCTTCAGCCGCGCGCGCTGGGGAACCTGGATCGTGTAATCCACGCTTACACAATCGTCTTTCCACCAAAACCACTTTGCCGGGTGTTCAGTGTGAATGGCGATGTGATCGGGCCGGGTCTCCACTTCGATTTTGACCGCTTCGACGCTCTCCCGCGTTTTGCCGTGCTTGACGGCTTCGATGACCACTTCGTCCCGGCTCCAGCCACTGATCTCGATCCGGCCATTGACGTTTTCGAGGCTGAGCCGTCCATCCGCTGCGAGTGGATAAGTCTGACGCAGTTCCTCTTTGAATTCCTCCCCGGCCACGGCCACGCTGCCGCACAAACTTGCGAACAGGACGCTGGCAAGGAGCCATTGGATTCCATTGGTACTGGTCGTTTTCATATTCCGTTTGTTCAGACTCCGTTTATCGCGGCTGCTTTGTGATCCGCATCGGGCAACCCGCCGGGCTGCGCCTGCCGGTACCCGTCAAGTGTCGTTTGACGGAGCACCAGTTCTCCCGGGTCTATGTTGCTCGTTGTTGCTCTGAATCAAAGACGCGCTTATACCCAATCCCTGAGCCGACGGCCTTCCTTGTCAGTGAACGAGCCTGTCAGAATCATGATCAAGTCCACCAGCCACCAGAGACCGATGCCGCCACAAGTGAGAATTTGCACGAAGGCTGTGCCGACCTTCCCAACATAGAAACGGTGGACGCTCAGTGCTCCCATGAAAAAACACAGCAGGAAGGCCACAAGCCGTTTCCGGTCGGATTTCTCAGATACGGTCGCCATGCCGATCCCCCTTGTTAGGCGCTCGCTCGCTTCCGCAAGATCGGGCGACGGACGCGACGGCGGAACCACTGGTGGCGGCGCGGTCGCGATAGTTTCAACGTCCGTCTTCACCTGACTCGCCTGCTGATAGCGGCGCTCCGGTTCCTTTTCCAACGCGCGGAGCACGACCTCATCCAAGCGCACGTCGATCTGCATCCCGCGCGTGCGGGACGACGGTGGCGCGAACCGGCCGATCGGCAGTTCGCCGGTCAGCATCTGGTAGAACACAACCCCCAGCGAGTAGATGTCGGCGCGATGATCCACCTCCGAGGGATGTTCCACCTGCTCGGGCGCCATGTAGTGCGGCGTGCCCATCACTTCACCGGTGCCGGTGATCGCCAGGTCTTTCGCCTCGTGGCCCATCAGTTTGGCCAGCCCGAAATCGGCGATCTTCACTGCGCCGTTCTTGTCGAGCAGGATGTTCTCGGGCTTGATGTCGCGGTGGACGATGCCTTTGTCGTGCGCATACTGCAGCGCGTCGCAGATCTGGGGCACAATCGCCAGCGCCTCTTTCGGCGTGATCTTCGCCGTGTTCAGCAATTGCCGCAGATTCGCCCCGTCCACGAACTCCATGACAAAGTAAAATAGTCCATCGGTTTGACCAAAGTCGTGAACCGTCACGATGTTCGGATGGTTGAGATAGGCCAGCGCCCGCGCTTCGCGCGCGAACCGCTCGGCAAAGGCCGGGTCGCGGCTGACGGATGACGGCAGGATCTTCAACGCCACCGGCCGGTCGAGCCGTTTCTGGCGGGCCTTGTACACCACACCCATGCCGCCGCGACCGATCAGTTCCAGAATCTCCAACTCCGGGAGATACCGCGCCAGTTCCGCCGGTGTCGGCGGCACATAACCGGGGGTTGGCGACGCGGCTCCGGCCTCGCCCGCCCCGCCTTGGGTTTCCAGTCCGCGCTTCAACAAACAGGCCGGACACAACCCCTGGGGCGCGTCAGTGGCCAATGACGTTCCGCATTGGGGGCACTGGCGCGGAGGAGATGCAGGGGGCGGTGTATGCATCACCGGCGGGGGCACGACCATCGGCGGCGGAGCCTTTGGCATTTCACCGGACTTGCGCATGAGTTTTCCGCGCGTGGCCAGAGTGAAGGCCACGACCAACGCCAGGATAACGGGAATCGCCCGCCCTTGGCCCGTGAGAAGGCAAAACACCAGCGCGCCCACCAGGGCTGCCCAGACGACCACCGTGATTCTGCCGGAATCAGCAAACGCACCGGCCACGGTCTCGCGGCGCCCGCTCGGCGCTTCGGTCTTTAACGATGGAGACGCTGGCGTTTGTCCGGATTCGCGCAGGAACCCGCCATGCAACGCCAGCTTGAAAGCCACGGCCAGAGCCACGCTGGCGGCAATCCCATGCCAGTCGCCAGTGAAAACGAAATACACGAGCGCTCCAGCTAAAACTGCCCAGACAATTGTTGTGATTTTCCCCGGGGAACGCAGCATGTCGGTCAGGGTCTCGTTGCGATCCCGCACCAACAGCCAGACT
>Ga0187886_1001685_pt1 | contig 19310 bp, 16 predicted proteins | sample June2016WEW_20_1_FD_133001 | JGI IMG/M metagenome (GOLD analysis project Ga0187886, IMG submission 133001) | Peatland microbial communities from SPRUCE experiment site at the Marcell Experimental Forest, Minnesota, USA - June2016WEW_20_150 | ecosystem: Environmental > Terrestrial > Soil >... | reverse complement strand
TGAGATTTTCCGCTACCGTCCACATAGCCGATCATGTCGGCCTGAGCAGGAGCGGTTTGACCTGATATTTGTGCAGTTATACTGCCCGTTACTTTAGTATTGATTATCCAATCAGTCCATCCACTAGCACTACTATAAATTTGGTATTTTTTTAAATCAGTAAGATAAAGCAAAGCCCCTTCATCAAAATTAGTAGCAGAAATATTATCTGTTGATGAAGCACTATATCTATGCTCGTTGGGTATAAATTTTAATGCCATATATTCACTTCCTTTAAGAAAAATTGAAAATGTTATAAAATATTGAAAAACGTTATTATTTAATAAAAAGTAACAAAAGTATTAAAAATATTAAATTTTTGATAAAATTATTAGTTACAAATTTTTACATCTCTCATGCTTCGTTTTTCTACGTTTATCTTCCATTTGCTATATGATCTGTTTTAAAAATTGGTAATAAAATAGGAGTTTGATGATAGGCAAAATTTAAAAAAATAATAAGAGAGAAAATAATTATTTATTTTATATTCTCTTCTAATGATACTAAAAAATCATCTATAATTTGTTCTATATTTTTAATATCCCAATGAGGAATACGTAATAAAGGAATATTATTTATTTCACAATATTCTAACTTCATTTGATCGTGTTTTTGTAATCTTTCAAATTCTTCATAAGTCATTAAATAATCAACCCATTTATAATGTTGTCTACCTTGGAATTCTATTAGTCCCCGTAAATTATCTTTATTATTTAAAATACCATCATTTAAATCACAATACAAAACTCCAAAATCATATCTTAAATGATAATTTTTGTCAGATACCAAATCTTCAAATTGAAATTGTTTTTGATATATTTTATTTTTCTTTTCTAAAATAGACGCTGTTAACCTTTCTCCTTTAGATGATCTATAACAATTAGGACATCCACGTTCTTCGTTTTTATGACTAAATCTAGAATTAGGAGAAACATACCATTCGTGCCCACAATCCTGGCACAGCCACCAATACTTTTTATTATCGTTAGGGAATACATCATACGGTGTTAACTCACCATTTCTAGTAGGATGCCATTGACTAGCAAGACACGGACTCTTAGTTGCAAGACAATTTGACAATCCTACTTTTTTACTAGAACAGTAAGGACAATTTTCACCATCAAAAATTTGATTCCAAGTACTTTCAAAAAATTCTCCACAACTTTCTTTTAAACATTGCCATTCTAATTTTATTTTATTACCATCATAAATTTCACTAATTAATTTAAAAGATTTATTATTTAATAAACACCATAATTTAATATTTTGTATTGTATAGGGATTATTATTTTGAAATCTTTGTGGTTTGCATCCTCTTTTCAATTGATTGATAGTAGTTACATAATAATATCCAATTTCATCTTTTATTGTAAACCATTGATCTTTTCTTCCAATATCGTCAGTAATTAATATATAACCAAGACTTTCAACATATTTTTTAGAAGTTTCATAATCCCAATGGACTTGACCAGAACATTCATCACATTGTCTTTTATTTCCATAAACAAAATTAATATATGTGGTTTTAAATTGGTTCTCACATTTACACTCTATGTCTAAATCTGTATGATTATTTGTATATGTTAGACTTTTTAATTTACAACCACTTTCACTTTCTACTTCAATAAAATATTTTATATCTTTATAATTACTAGTATTTTTATATACTCTTATGATATTACCACATTGATTACATTGTCTTTTATTTTTAAATTTAAATTGATTATATGAAGTAATAAATATACTATTTTTACCACATTTACATTGTATTCTTAATTTGATAGATGTATTATCTACATTATATTTTATTTTATCTTCTTTGAATTCTTCTTTAGTTGTCAGTAATAAACAGCCATTACCTTCTTCGCCATTTATAAAATCTCTAATATCTTCATAATTTAAAATATTTCTACACAATATTATTACCTCCGATAGTATTTTATTTTCCGAAAAATAAATAGATAGGGAAGTAATGTTCGGATGCACTACTTGTCGGCTGAATGATCGGTTCAGCCTATCCCTATATCACTTGATTATTGGTTATTAATTTTTATTAATTATTAGTTACACATGTTGTTAGGGTAATTATATAAGATCATTGGTTTATTACTAATTTAATACATATCTCCTCCCTGAAATAAAAACCCTAGCAAGTCTCCAGATTCTCCACTGCTAGGGTCTTCTAAGAAGGGAGTTGTGTCATATTCCAGTAAATCTTGTTATTATTAGAATCTGATACATAATAACAATCCCACGTAAGATCTAGCTCGGTATTCTTCGTCGCCAAACAAATGTTCGATAGAAGTCGTTAATTTCTACCAGCACTATTATGTGCATCTACATATTTCTATGCAGTTCAGGTCATATCATCATCTACTATTTCTAAAGTAGAGTCTCTCGTTTCAGATCACTTGATCTTACTTCCCTCAAAGGGAATGACCGTCGAACAATACCCTATTGTATTAGGTATATGCTGCTGAAGACCCATTACACTAGTGTTTAGGGTTTAACCATGCACCATCCTAATTATTTTTTCTGCTTTCGCGACCATATCACGCTTAGGCTTATTTCATCCTTACGTTGTGGTTAATTAGGCTCTTAGGGATTACCAGCAATTGTTGAGATATAATACACAGATTTCTCTATGTACGGAGCCGACATAAGTTACTCCTGAGTAATAGTAAAGTTGACCTGGGGTTTGCACTTTTTAACATCCCATGCTACAGGATAAACTACACCTGAAATTTGATCGGTCATTAACCCTTCTCCTGTCATTCTGTAATAACCAGGAAAGATATTAGCTGTCATTTGAATTTGATTGCTTGTAGAAGGAGATAAATAATCATAAAATACAGCCACTGTACTATTTTGGGGACAAGATGTGCTATTTAATGTAATTGTATTTCCCAAAATACTATAAGTATTAACCGTAGTTGCAGGATTACCTGCTGTTTGTACAGTTCCAAAATCACGAGATGAATTTAAAATAAATAATTGTAATGGACTATTTGTAGTAACAGGCGTTGAGTACAATGTTATAGTATTGCTCGCACTTACAGTAAGAAATTCACGCTTAGGCACTAAAGTGGCCCCAGTACTTAAAGCTTTGCCAGCTAAAAGCCCCATAAAATTTAAATCCACGATTGGTAATTTTGTCTTAACTTGGGAGATTTTGGTATGATCAAAGCTTAATAGAGTATAATTGCCCTGCCCGCCACGGAGATCCAAACGAGTTCCTTTGTGGTCAAAGTCCACAGACATAGCATAATCAGCATAAAACTTTGCTGCCCCTGTAGAAAAATCATAGACCGAAATATTTAATGGTTCTTTAATCAATTATGTTATCCATAAGGCTTTTTATCCCTATGTTCTGGAGATTTATATTCTCTCCTTAACCACGTTAATTCGTGGAAGTTCGGCGTACATTTTCATCCTAATAGGATGGAGGACACTCTTGGAGGAATTATATTTATTCATCCTCTACGCTCTACTGTGTTAGATAGCCTCACGCAATCTATCTAATTACATCGATATTCCCATCTCAGGGTTCACCGAATTTGCCCTCTAATAATTTAATACATTACTGTACTAAACGGCATCTCTACCAACTTGTAAAGACATTAAAAAATCACTCCTTTTTATTTAAAATATTTAATTTATTAATCATTAGAAAATAAAAATACACCTCCTCAAGGTGTAAATGTAAATCAAGACATATTGAACCTTATTTTATTCTTTTATTCCAATGATCATATTTTGCATCTTCCTTTAATGTGCCATAAGCAGAAGCTTGTAAAACTACATTAAAATTATCAATCTGGTTTAGTTTTTTGAAACTAGCCATAACTTGATATATTGTTAGTTCTTCTATGTTTAATAAATTAATACTAGAATGCTTACAAGAAACAGACAATATAATATCTAACCAATCAGTCTGTTCTTCTTCTCTTCCATCTCTTTTCCGTAACTCTCTGTGCCTTTTAGCTATTTGTTTTGCCCTATCGTTTAAATATTTTGACTTAATTGATTGCTCTATACAATTTTGTTTTTTAATTACTTCAAGAAAAACTAAAAAATTATCTTTATTAATATTATTGATAGTATTAACAGTATTGTTATTGACAATATTGTTATCTTTAACTTTATTATCTTTATTCTTGCTATCAATAATAAAACATTTGTTTAAACCATCATAAACAATATCCTTAATATCTTTTTTCAGAAATAAAGATAATATTTCTATAAATATTTTGTTCATTTCTGATACTTCGCAGCATAATTTAAATATATCACTAGAATTTTTAATCCCTTCTTCTCTATAGGTAAGGAAGGCAATATATATATAATATTTAGTAAAACCAATATCATCAATTTCTTTTATTTTTAGAGAATATATATCTCCAATTCCTAAGACGGTAATAGGTCTGCCTAAAAGTAGTTTTGATCTAATATCTAAAGTATCAAGATTATTTGCAATAATCTCTGATTCTTTTTCTTCACTATTATCGTTTTCATCAAATATATTATCTAAGTTTTTAATTTCATCATCTGTTAAAAAGTCTTTTATACTAACTGTTTTTGATTGAGTATTATTATTAATTTCTTGATTTTCTTGTTCCACAATTACTACATCACCTTAATTCAAAATCATTAATCTAATTATTTTTAATTAATCATTCTTAACCTTACTTACTTATTAAGCAAAATCCGTAATCTTATATCTCAACTGATAACCGGAAAACTTTGTATCCGAACCCCCATAAAATCTAAATCCAGCATCAGCAAACAACATCTTCCCAATACCTATAATCTTATGCTGTAAATTAAACATGGAATCGAGTTCATGCATCATATAAAACGGCCTTAAACCCTTCTTATCTCCTCCTAATTGCCAAAGATTCTCGTGACAAATAACATCAAATATTAAATAAAAATCTTTAAATTGTAGATTTTCTGGTGTAAAACGATCAAAATAAAGATTGAGAAGAGAGACCTCAGTAGTTAAAACACTAGGATTATAGGGGCGTGGGAAAAGAAGTTGATTATATACATTATTAACAGGATCTGGAACGCTAGATTGAGAAAGAGGATCGTTTGTATTGCTATAATATAATAATTTCATCAAATTATCATTGGTTAATAATTTCAAAAGTATTGTATTTATATTATTGTTTAGTTCCAAAAATCGAGCGATTTATTATTTCACCTACCTTAAATTAATGGTACAATTTGAATTCTTATATAACTAATAGCACCTTCGGTACTTTGAGCATATAATCTTACCCATCCTGTATTCCCTAAACTATTTGCTGTAATTTCACAAAAATTATTACCATAAGGATTAGGGCTAGATTCAAAAGCAATAGATGCCAATGTAGTTGAATTAACCCCATCATCATCTAGCAAACTCCATTCAACCTGATCGATCAAATAAATCACACCATTGTTAAGGAAAGCACAATTATATTGACTAGTCTGCGTAACTTTAATATTATCGCTACCGCTAATCTCAATAGCATAGTTATTACTAAGAGACGAAACTACATAAACAATAAGATTAGCCGAAATAGTAGTAGAGTTATTATTATAAGTTGCTGTAATAATACAAGATCCGTTATTTATACCAGTAGTGATTAAACCGTTAGCATTAACCGCGGCGATAGAATGATTACTAGAAGTATAGGTTATAGAATTAGTTGCGGGAATTATTACAACATCATTATCGGTTACTTGAACATCTAATTGTAATGCGCTAGAATGTAAGATTTGAACATTATTATTGGAACCGCTATTAAGAATTGATATTGCAAATGATGGCATGTAGCCATTGAATGCTATACCATTAGCTTGATCATCTGATTCATTGATCATATCTGTTATAAAATCAATGTCTATATATCCAAAAGTAGTAGTTGCTGTAGTTGTTATGTTGCTGACCATATCGATAGAAAAAATCCTGTAAGAGATGTTATTTAGCATAAATCTCATAGGATATGGATTAGTAGTATCATAATTATTTAGTCGTAGTTGATTAGATATAGTATTAAAAGGCACTAAAGCATGAAGTTGATTTTTAGGTAAAATAATTTCCTTATCAACCTGAAGAGATTGAACTTTATTGCTAATGTAACAAGGTATTTGTTGAAGAACATGGTTAGAATCGTAATATTTTAAATAATTATTACAACGACGACAAACGCACGCACACTTTAATCCTGTGCTTCTCTCAACGTCAACGCATATCCATTTATAACCATCAGATAGATCAAAAATATCTCCTAAATACACAACATATGAAATATTTTGAAATAAGAGTTTACAGTAAGATCCAAGATCTATTTCGTCTTTATTTAATCTTGCTCTGAAAGGAATTTCCCTTCTAATTAAAACAGTATCGGTTATACCTGTTACCCAATTTGTATGTTGAACACTGAAAACATTTGGTGCGTCTGCAAATTGGTTGTTCAAAAATTGCTGTTTTGCGTTTTTATAATATGCGACTACACCACCACTAGGTTGCACTGATAAATATGCGTCAAGTGCCGGATAAGAGTAATTAGACAACCACCTCACGTCCTTAATTAAAACATTTAGAAAAACAAAAAAGGAGGCGACAAGGGTTTATTTGTCTGGGGTAACCTCCTTATAGATAAAACTTTAAACCAAATTATTTTTACTTCCTACGCCCAGACAACTAAATTCACAACATCACCAGAAGTTAATGTATATGCTCCCTGTGATGCAACAATAATATTTTTACCAGAAGCAGTAATTGATGCAGCACTAGTAACGTCAACATTAGACCTAAGAATTTGGACAACAAAAGATCCAACGGTAAAACCAACTGAAATTGTGGCAGTTGTGGCGGTAGCCTCTGCAGATGTGATTGTATGAGTCTGAGTCTGAATTGACCCGCCTGAAGTAACTGACATAATAATTCCTCCTTTAAATATTATTTAATCTATTTATCTTATTTACTTTTTTACTTTGTTTTGTATACTTACACTAAACTATTATTCAACGTAGTAAAATCTAAATTTTTATATCCGTATCTAACCATCAGATTATTTACCTCTTCTACCATTGCGTTCTTATGATTTACTTTTTCTCTCAAGTTCTGACCCTCAGCGAAAGTCTTAAAGTCAGTGTCCTGTAAGTGCAGATTTACCTGCTTGATATCATTAATGTTATTCTTTAACCATTCTATAACCATAAGATTTGAGAGAATTACCTGTTCGTCTGTTTGCAAATCTTGATTTGGCAAGTTATTAGGGTTAAATTCCATTGTTGTATCATCACGATTAGAGAGATCATATTTACAACTGGTGAAGTTAGGTATTGATTTGATAAGCCAAGGTAAGATATATTGTTCTAAAGTTTGAGTTGTAGGGCTATTGTTTTGATCGTTGATATATAGTTGATTGAGATTATAGTCTTGGATACTAGAGAGAAAGAGATTAAAAATCACCTGGTAGGAGACAGACATGGTTTTAGCCTCCTTTAAATTATTTTAAACGATCTGCTTCAGTAAAAAGATCTTTGCCATAAAGTTCACTGATAATCTTAACTCTATTTCTATCTACATACTCGCCATTAATAATCTTATGAACAATAATGCTTGCTATCGTTTGTCTAATTTGAGTAGCACTATTTTTAAATAAAGACTCAATAGTCTTTTCGTCATAATTAAGAATATTATCAATAGTTTCTTTATTAAGAAACTTCTCGTAATGATCTTCAAGATAATGCTGTTTAACCACTTCTTTATCAAGAATTATAAAAAATCCTTCTTTTGCAAAACGTGGATGATTATTAATAATTTGAACTAGATCGCTATACATAATCGGTCTTGAACTACCAAATGATTCGAATTTAAAAGTCTGCCCATTGCCTTCGTTGGATGTTCTTAAATTAAGTTCGCCTGGATAAAGAGACATAACTTTAATTGGTTTATTAAGTTCTATAGATTTATATATATCTCCATCATCTTCATTAAAAAGAGGCGTTGGAAGCGGAGATGTAGGTTGTACAGATTTTACAGATTCAATCTTTTGGACTTCTTGTGCATCTAGTAATTGTTGCAACATACTTTCTAACTTATTATATTTATTTTTTAATTCTTTGTTTTCTGCTAAAAGAGATTCAGGATTAAAATCATTTTGTGTTACCACGCTATTCACACTTTCCTTTTCAGTTTTGTTATTAACACTGTCTGTTTTGTTATCAGTTTTGTTATTTACCATTTAAAACTAGATGGCCTCCTTAAGATTATTAAAATTATTATCAAATTCGCCAGAATAATATCGTTGACAAAATTCCTCAAATTGATCTGAAGTATTTTTTCTTCTTCCGTAAATTAGATGAAATAAATCATGTATATCTTTTGATAAACAAACGCCCAAAGGATATTTATTATGTAATTTTATTATTGTTTTCTCTAATAATTCTAGTTCTGATTGGGTATAATAACCAATAGTAGGTTTTAATTCTAAATTATTTTCTTTTATTGCTTCTTTTAAAATTAAATTAAAACTATATAAATGGTGAATTACATCAAATTTATTCCCTGTAACGATACATTTATAATTACAATTTTTCATTGAATCATGTTTCCAATCACCTAATGTTTTTCTCATAACTAGAAATAAAGGAGTAATTCCACCCTGCCAATTTACACTCTTATCACCTTTAAAAATTTCTTTTCTTCTTAAATTCCAACATTGAGGACAAGTTTTAAAGAAAAATAAATTAGATAATTTAATATTAAATGATTTACCACATTCCAAACATTTTATTTTATGATCTTGGTTTATTCTTTTAAATTCTTCTAAAAGAATAAACTGTCCGCTGAATTCTTTATCTAATTTAAGTTTTATTATTTCGGTAGTGTTTTTCTTTCCCCATTTATCACATACTGGACAATTTGGAGATTTCAAAAATGTCCAAGGACGCTCTGAAAACTCACAACCACATAACTTATGCTTAAAAGTAATATCTTCTTCAGCCTTAATATACTCCGATATAACATCAAAATCATTTGTTACCTTATTAAATTGTTCCATAAATTTATCGTGTGTTTTTCTTGTTTTAATGCCAGATTCTTTTCTCATACAAATAGGACAACGTACTCCTCCTGTTAAAAAAGAACCTGATTGAACACTCCAAACATTATTACATTTTTTGTGTCTTATAGTAACATCTTTTCTAGCACCTATATATCTACTTAATAATTCATATTCATCCCCTACAATTTTTGTAAATTCTTTATAAAAAACATCATGTCCTTTAAAAACACCACCATTACACTTGGGGCATCTCCTATGACTACTTAAAAAATTTGCAGGAGATACATCATATTTATTACCACAAACATTGTGAATCATTGCTATCGGAATATTATTTTTATTATATTCTCCATTAACAGTATATTGATGACCTACCTGTTCATAAACTTCTTGAACAAACTCATCGTATGTTTTTCTTCTTGACATAATTATTACCTCCTTAGTAATTTTTAACTTTTCCTAAAAAATAATAAAAGAGGGAAATGGTAGGATTCCACTTTCAGGCTGCAGACCCTATCCCTCTTGTTTTTTATATTATTTAAAATATGTAATTCTTAATAAAACAGAAATAATTAAAAACAATAAGAGATATTAAAGTGCAAGTATACCATAATGGGCATTACTAGCAATTGCAACCCCATATTTCTTTAAAAAGGTACTAGTTTGAGTTAAATTGGCATTATTAAAAGCTTGATCTTGAATATTCAACATTTCTCCCTCAAGACAAATCTTCACTAGGCGTTGCGCGCCAGTGCTTATAAAATAAAGATAATTATCAGAAATGTTAAAACTATAATCTCCAGCTTCCCAATTAATTCTCTGTGGAATTTCGTACAGATCAACACCAAAGAAAGAATTTACGTACCCGGCTTTACTGTAGATTTCACCAAGCTCCATTTTTAAGAAATCATTTCCTGGAAGTACATTCGATAAAGCTAATTTTGTACCAAAACACGATGAAGTTGCACCAAAATTAGCAGCGGTGACCCTTTGTGCAAGGGCAGAAAAGCCATTAACTGAATAACCGGCTGTCTGAAAGTTTGCCAATAGTGAACCATAAGTAGTAAAAATAGCATTATAAACATCAATGGAAATTTCAGTTTCAAGAGATCTTACGCATTTCATTGCCCATTCAGCAAGATTTACTTTATTTGCTAAGATTCTATATAGATCCTCTTCTACGGTAATAGCCCTAGTTTCTGGTACAACTGTTACCTGATTACTATATTGTCTCTGAGCAAATGAATTACGTTTTCCATGACTTAATTTTGTCGTAATAAATAAATCATTCGGATGAATGTCAAATGCAAAACTATCTCCGTATCCACCAATTCTCACATCTGCGAAATTACCAAAATCTTCAATAATAGTCTCAGGCAGAATCATATCTACCATTGCAGAAATTACAGCAAAAGTTGCCCAACGATATGTTGGATGAGTAACCCACATATTATCAGAAAGAATACCACTATTGGTAACTCCGGCTACCTTACCAATTTCTTCATTAATAGCCTTATTTAATCTCGTAGTTTTTTCTGCAAAAGTCATAGATTTATCATAATCAACCTTTTTACCTAAAAACTCAGCCCTATGATGACTAACATAATCTGCCCATGCCTCATATAATTCAGTTTTACCCTTAGAAAATGCTACAATATTTTTCGGAATTCTAATCATAACTTTATTTCCTCCTTTATAATAATTAAATTATTTTTATTATTTATTTTATTTTAACTTATTACCTCCTAATAATTAGGAAAATCAATTAACCTAGTACGCAAAGAACTTTATAAGCACTAACCCTTGTTGCATTACCTACACTAATAAATGCAGATGCATTAGTTACTAAAAATCCAGTACAAACACCTGTAGTATTAGCAGCAAAAGTAAGAGTATAGGTGCTATCGGCAGGAACAAGATAGGGAGCAGAAGTAGCGTTATAAGAACCAGTAGTACCATCAACAGAAATTATAAATTCATCGCCCACTTTAGGAATAAAAGCATTACAAACTCCACCGGAAGCAATCTGGAAATTCCGAGGATCATCATTTAATCCAGCATAACTATAAGTACCTTGAGTTGTAAGAACACGTATAGGTTCATTAACAATTGCAAATACATCAGTTGCGAGAGTTGCAGTTGCAGGTTTACCAACAGTGTAAACTTGACTATACTGATGAGTTGTTGAAATAGTGCTAAGTTTAACGATGTTACCATTATAAAGAGTTGCAGGAGCCAAAATAGTTTTATTTAAAGCATCGATGTGTTTTGCAGTAATTGCACCAGGGATAAGAATCGGATTTGCCATTAAAAAACACCATCCTTTGATAAATTATTTTATATTACATTTCTTAAATTATTAATATTTAAAAACTAAACACCAAACAGTCCTTTTATTGCATAAATAATTTAAATCACTATTTACCTATCCTACTCCACACACTACCAGTTTTCTCAGTCTCACTCACATCAGGATTAATTTTAATCCTATTAAATTCCACTTTTTTATTAGGGTCTTCATTTTTTACAACAATATCAAAAGCAAAAGCTTTTAAAGCATTACCAAAGTCGTCAACATTACTAAATTCAGCAACCTTACTACGCCATTCTGCAACTTGTTCGTCAGTCAATTTTTCAGAAACAGATTGAATAGCATACTCAATTTTGGCTAAACGATCTTGTTCTTCGATGGTTGCTTTAAATGTTGCTAATGCTTTATTTTCAGTTTCTAGAGTTTCGGTAGTTTTCTTAAAAGATTCAACTTCATTTTTAGTATCTATTAATTCTTTTTCTAACTTTTTAAACCTTGCTGCCATTTTCTTTAGTGAATAACCCTGCTTTTTATCTTCTTCATCACATTCTTTACAACTTTCTTTTTCACAGTTCTTGCAAGCACAACCAGGGCATTCTCCACCCTCACAATCATCGCAAGCAGGACCATCACCTTTAGTATCGGCAGCCATTTCTTCTTTCCTTTTAGCTTCTTCGTCAGCCTTTTCTTTAGCTTCCTTGGCATATTTATCAGCACATTGTTTTTCTATAGCCGCAGACATTTGCTTAATAATTACAATAATACCATCTTCATCATCTTCTCCATCGTCACCATCTGTACCATCGCCATCATCCACAACCCACTGAGTTATAGATCTTGCTTTTTTAGCATTGTCAAAATCTAATGCTGCTTTGCCATCGCCATCAATAGCATAGGGAATTGCTGCATATCCACCATTTTCTGAATCATGACAATAGCAATAAGTATCATCAAAATCATATACATAATACTTAGAGTATTCATATCCACCGTCTGAAGTATAAGTCTGACCATCACACATTGATTGGAGTAAGTCACTAATTTGACCAGCAGACATAGAGAATTTTGCGGCATATTCAGTTTTATTAAATTTATCAACATTCTCGGACAAATTATCACCTTCCTTACTAAAAATAAACTCCACATCTTCCTTAGTTAAACCAAAAGAGGCAAAGTTCTCAGTTGAAAGCCCCAATTCAACATAATGCTTACGAATGTGTTTTATTGGTGCTCCAGTTAATCCTTGTTGTTTTGCACGTTTAAAAGCCGCCCGAACTCCTGAAATATGGAGAACAAGATTATCATCTGAATTTACAATATGATGAGGATAATTCATTTTATCTTTATTTGTTTCCCAACCATCATCTAAAGTTAAACAAAACTCTTTCGCTACTGATTTTGCGTTTTTAGCATCTTGAACTTTTTCTTTTTCAGCGCTTAGATCGACATCAGACCAAGTACCATCAACAGCACTATCTTTGCTATTATTTATAGTAATAGTTTTTTTATCATCATCATTAGTAGATGAATCTTTTTTATCGGCAAACTTCATTTCGTCTTTAATCACCTCCTTTGCTGTAGTATTTGTAGTTAAATTATTTAAAGAATTAGAAGAATTTATTAAATCATTGCACCAATTAAGTATTGTTTCATTGGTGAAATATTTTAAGTTATTGTTAATAAAACTTAGTGATACTTTAGATGCCGTAGCAAATTTACGTATTGCACGAAGTTCTATTGCAGAAGCAGTTTTTGATTGAAGTATTTGATTTGATAATTGTTGAATATTTTGAGGGATGGGGAAGTCTTTTAGTTGATTTGATTTTTTAGAATATTTAAGTAAAATTTTATCCATTTCTTCAACCATTTCATTAAAGTTTTCTTTAGAAAATTTTATAATTTCTGCTTTACAATTTTCGATCCCGCTTTGATATTTCTTCCCAAGCAAAGTTACTGCAAGAAAAGCAAATTCTTTTATATTTAATGTACCATCTTCCATTTTTTCACTATCAATAATTTCAATTTCCATTGAACAACCACGACTGTTATCATTGCTATTCGCAAAAATTTCAATTACTTGTGGTGCATAATATTTCCAAATGATAGCGTCAGTAACTAAAAAGATTCTGCCATCGTCTTGTTCTTCATAAGTTATATTATTACCATTTTCTGGAATGTACCCGCAAGGCTGCTCAAAATCTTCGTGTTCCATAAAATCATTATCAATTTCTGAATAAGCAAATAAAATTGGACGTTTAGGTAATGTAATAGCAGCTTTTTGAATTGATTCTAATGAAAAATACGAATTATTAAGATTTTTTTCTGTTGCACAAACCCAAAGTTTCATTATAGCTAATTGCAAATCACCAATTTCTTCAATACTATATTTTTCTATATTAAATTTTAATCTTTGTCTTTCAAACATTCATTCACCTCCTTATACAAATCATTTAAGTTAATATTAAAATTAGACATAAAAAAAGAAGTTAGTTTTTCTCTAACTCCTTCAAAATTTCTTTTAAGATCTTGGGGATAAAATGCTAAAAAATATATGTCTTTATTATTTTCATAATATTCATTTTTTCTTTTTGCTTTAGCAACATAAGTTTTTGCTAACCTACCATCACTATCCATTCTAGCAAATCCGTAATATTCTATTATAATTGGTTTATAGTCCATAAATTTTAAAATAAAGTCAGGAATATAATTTTCATTATATTTATCATTATGATATTTTATATTATTTTTTGTTCCCGTTGATTTTAAATTTAACTTTAAATCTCTTTTAATATAATTATACAAATCTGCTTCTTCGTGTGAATATACTCTAACCCCATCATAAGTATATTTTTCTTTAAAATCATCTGAAGTTAACATCCATTCGGGATATAAATAATTTATCCAATCATAAAAAGAATTATAATATTTATATTCTGTAAGACACCATCCTAACATACTAAAACCTAATTCACGAATATTTTTATACGTAAGCATATTTGGAACAAAATATTTAATATCAGAAATATCTATATCATTTACACATAAAAATTCTTCTAAATAATATTTCATATATTCGTCTGCATTATTAATATTTTTCCAATAACCCAACGGAACATTATTAAGTTCAAACGCTCTAATATTATATTCTGGATATAAATTATTAATAATAAAAAACGGACTACAAAAATTTTTTCCATGACGATGAAAATTTACTTTATATTTATAAATTAGTTTTATACTTAAATTTATTATTTTTTCTCTTGTATTTAACCCCATTTCATTCTCTATTACATATTTTAATATAATCAACAGTGCATTTTCATCATTACATATAAACATTGGTAAGTTTTTAAGGCAACTTCCATTTGGAGTATTATAATATGTCCATTTCCACCATTGAACAGGATTGTAAGTATTATAAAATAACATATCATCCAAAATAATTCCAAAATGATTTTTATAATGTTTAATTCTATTCTTCACATTACGTTTACTTAATTTTTCAGAACGAGGCAATCTTGACTTTTTAGTTCTTAATTTTAAATTTTTAAATCTCTTTTTAATACTACTTAATGTTCTATATGGTAATAATTCTTGTAATTCTTCATATTTAGTAATATGATCACTGTTATTTATTAAAATATTATCTTCTTCCTTAGTCCATCTTTCTAATATTTCTTCAATTACTATACCAATTTTATTTGCATTATAATGAATAGTAGCATCGGATTTATTCCTAAATATATTACGTAGTTCTTCCATAGTTTTATTATTACATTTCTTTAATAATAAAATATCATCTTCTGTCCAATAATCATATCTCGTTTCGTAATCAATTGATTCTCTTTTACATTTAAGTATGATTGATTCTCTTGTTCTTCCAGGAATCAATTCACACATTTTATCTATATTGCAATTATTTTTTAATATAGATATTTCTTCATCTGTCCATTTTTTATAATCAACTTTTAATTTAAGGTTTAATTCTCTACATTTATTGTTCGTTATTCCATAACTGTGTCCTAAAATATTACTTAATTCTCTTGCAGTATATTTACCTTGATTTTCAATTAAAAAATTTATTTCATCTTTAGTCCAATCTACATATTTCGCTTTTGTTAAGTTTAAAGTTGATAATCTACCACGAACAGCATTTATTGTTCTTTGTGGCAACAATAATACTAGTTTTTTTAAAGGCAACAGATAATTATATCTTATTATATTGTCTTCGTCATTTGTCCATTTATTCCCATACATTTTATCATCCTCCAATTGTTTAGTCCTTCAAATTAAAAAGCAGTAGATTTTACTCTACTGCTCGAACACCATTTTTTTTATTTTCTCCCCACTCATCTAATGCCGCCTTTAATTTATTACTTCGAATAAATATCCAAAACTCAGTTTTATCATTAAAATTAAATCCTTTATGTATATATTGAATATTTTTTTGTTCTATTAAATATTTTTTAAGTTTGCCTGAATAGCAATAAAATAAGTCGCTTTGATTCAAATCTTCTGGATTAACTATTCTCAAATTAAATCCTCCTTCAAATTATTTTAATTCAAAATCTTTATCAAATAATACCCACATTGATTGATTATCCCCCAATATAGTAACCTTATCTAAAAATGTCATTGAGATCGATTCTTCCTCAATTTGCTCTTTTATTAAAGTTTCATTAAAATATTGGAAAGTTAAAAAATCATCGCTTTCTAACGCAAGGCTAACAATATTTTTAATATGTTGTGTAGTATCTCTTTCACGATTAACATATAATGTTCCTATATCTATTAATGTAGAAAATGTTTCAGTTACAGCAGGAACTACTAGCATCTCTACGGGAATGTTACGATCTAACAGATAAGATAATATAATTTTTTGATGTCCGACCTCTCCATCTGCCTCGCCTAGAAAAAAATCTCCTATGTTATCTAAACCTTTAACTTTGAGATATGCACCAATTTTTTTATAGAATTGCGAGTTATAAAGTTCATTAGACATTTGTTGAAGAAGAAGATTACGCATATCATCTGAAATTTGTTGTGTTAAAATAAAAATCACCACCCTTAAAACTTACGAATTATTTACATTAGTTTAATCATCTACGGGTTCATAATCCCTACTTTCTGCGCCCCCATCTTTAAGCTCTTTACGTTTTTTAACCGGTGCACCTACGCCAGACTGACTATTAGAACTTGTATGAGAAGTAATAAGTGGACTATTAAGTAATCCATCTGCAGTAAGATTCATTACCTTCATCAAATTTAAACTTGTAGTAAATTCCCTTAAATTCAAACCCTGAGATGATGCGAGCGAAGGCAAAATAACTCCATTTTGAGCCATTGTAAGGGCGTTTTCTCGCCTTTCATCTACATCAAAAATAGTACCTTCAAATTTTACTTTCCATTTCCATCTCATTTTTCCACTATTTTTGTTAATTTGAAAATTACAAAATGTTTCAAACTGTTCATATAGCCTTGTTATAAAAACCTCATCAATTTTTAGGGAAGGTCCAATTATTGCCATGTTAGGACGATCAATTCCCCCAAATATACTTCTGTCCGCACCAGATTGTGCAAAGAAATTCTTTAAAGCGGTGCCTACAACATCTTGCTTAGTCTCTGCATTCTCAAAGGATACTGACATCAAATTTTCTAAGGGTAGCGCAGAAAGGCGTACACCTTCTGGTAAAAGGGCGTTAGCAGTTTGCATGAACTTGCCCAGTGTTTCCGGGCTGATACTGTAGTCATCGGGCTTGTTACCACTTTTGTTATTTTTGTTCAAGGGTACTGTTCCAACAATCATCTTATAATTTTCTAATTCCGTCTTAGTTTTTTGCAAACGCTTGAAATTATCAATCTCGATGCTATCGAGGAACAAGGACATAAAAGGTGGTGTTAATCCTGCTGAATGATTATGAAACTTAAAAACCCATCCTTGAGATGGGTTAATTTCTTGCCAGTAGAACCAACGGCCATTTCTTAATTCTGTTTTAAACCCAGGATTTGGAACATATTGAGGATCATTTTTCCATTCCATCGCACTTTTGAACCACTTTTTAAAAATTGGATCAAATGCATTTATATCAACATAACTGTTTAAAAAATAAAGTAAGTTGAAACAATAAAGATAGCCGTACTGGGACCAAGAATCAACAAGACAGTAGTCTGACGGCATCTCTTGAAGCGTTAATCCTGCTTCACTATTTCTTAGAAATACAAATTTGGCATCTTCAAGCATCATACCAATTAATATTTTACCAAATTCTTTTCTATGATCAAAATTATCAAAAAAATCAAGAACTTTATTATATTCTTTTAGAAATTTAGCACTTTTAATATCGTCTTCACTTGCATTAACTGGTAATACTTGATAATCGAAAGTGGGGATACTTGCAAAATAATGGACCAGCCTTTTAAAATTCATTTGCGAATGATATAATCTTTGTGCTAATTCCCTTAGTGCCTGTTCGTTGTTTTTAGGATCGGAAATCATTTTTTCAACTTGATCTCTATCTGGGAAGATAGGATTCATGTTGATATTTTTTAAACCCTGATTCATTATCATAGGGTTAAAGTATGTATTATACATTGGAGTACTCATACTCTTAGCAAACTCCACAGCATAGTTTTCAGAGAACTCCATATATTGTTGAGATTGCTGTGAAGTAGGGGATAATGCTGTAGATGCTGAGTTAGTTGCTATATTGTTAGTTGTGTTAGTTGTTGATTTTTTACGTGGCAATTATTTATTTTCACCTCTTTTGTTCTATTCTAAATAAATGTATATTGTTTCAATAATTCAAATTCATCCGTATCATCAGTTTTTCTTAAATCCATTTCTAATAATTGCGTCAAGTACATTCCATAAGCAAGACTTGAATATCTATCTTTTCTCTTTCGTCCAACTTCTTTTAATTTAACATAACCACCCTTAATTTCTTGTTCCAGATTAACCATTTCATTTATAAGCATAGTAGTCTGGATATAAGGAATTTCCATTCTCGCCTTTTCTTCGGGACTACATTTTATATAATCTTTATTAATATCAGATAAATATTCTTTTCCCTTAATTTCGTCTACTAATAATTTTACTTTTCCTTTTTCAAAACAATTTCTTACAAACATTGCAATTTCATGATTAACTTGTTGCTCTACCACCTTAATAGAAAATATAATAGGCAAAGCATTTTTATCTAATGCTCTATCTCTCATTTCTTGATTATTATAAGAACACCATGCTGGATATTCTATATCTCTTTCTTGATCATATAAAATTCTAGCACAATCATCATATAAACTTAAACCATTTCCTTGTGTATCCATAGCTATATAATCAGCATCAAAATCATCAAAAAGTTGTTTTAATCTTATTGCCTGCGTTTGACTATGTTGCCCTGCCATACTTTCTATATATACAATATGTCTTATAAATTCATCTCTATCAGGTAGTAGTCTAATACATGTAAATATTGTATGGTCATTAGCGGAGCCACCCATCATTGCCACATCAACGCCAATTACTCTAATTTCATTTTTACGTTTATCACTTTTTTTATTTTTATTTTTGTTTTCTAAATATTTTATATTATCCATTGGATAAAATGGCTTAACAAGAGTTCTACATTTTTGTATATCTTTTAATTTAAAAAAAGCTTTTTCAGATTCTCCAAAAAATAGACAATCCATTTCCATGTACCAAGATGTGGCATCATAATCTGGCTCATCTTTCATTTGTTCTACACGCTTATGACTCAATAATCCATGAAATATTGATAACTCATAATTTAATCCACAAACAAAATAACTTTTACCTTTACACATAGATTCAGTAAAAGATTTGAATTTATCCCAAATCCAATGACTTTTATAATGTGCAGAACTAATATAAATTT
>Ga0187886_1001683_pt1 | contig 19330 bp, 17 predicted proteins | sample June2016WEW_20_1_FD_133001 | JGI IMG/M metagenome (GOLD analysis project Ga0187886, IMG submission 133001) | Peatland microbial communities from SPRUCE experiment site at the Marcell Experimental Forest, Minnesota, USA - June2016WEW_20_150 | ecosystem: Environmental > Terrestrial > Soil >... | reverse complement strand
CGACCTGCGCGATGTCGGCAAGCCGTTCATCGAAGAGTATGCGAAGATGATCGCGCACAAGAATCAAGTGCTAGGTTCGGCGGGCCAGCTCGACGATGTCCGCGCCAAGACCGGCAAGAAGTAGCTGCCTGCGTGAACTGCGTCAGTGCTGAGGCCCGGAGACGGGCACGATATTCAGTCTTGGTGTTCCAGGCTGAGTGCTCGGCAACTGCGGCGGCTGCTGCGCCATGAGTATCTCGGCAGCCGGTCGCACGCCGATGACGACCGTGACCTGCTGCGTCTGGCCGTCGCGTAACACCGTGAACTCGATCTGTTCGCCACATCGGTGCAGGAACATCGCGTCCAGTACGTCGGCAGAGCGATGGACGCAGTTAGTGTCGACGTTTAACAGGATATCCTGGTCACGGAATCCGGCTCCGGCGGCAGGAGAGTTGGAGTGAACCTGCTGGATTAAGACCTGCCACTGGCCGGAAGTGAGCGAGGCCGAAGGGATTCGCCGTTCCGAGACGTTCAGGCCGACCCATCCATGTTGCACGCGGCCATCCTGCAGGATGTTGGTCGCCACCCTTTTCGCGGCATTGATTGGCAGCGCATAGCATTGGTCATCACCAGACATGGCGACTGCAATTCCCACGACTTCGCCACGCGTGTTCAGTAACGGCCCCCCGCCTTCCCCTCGAACGAGTTTGCACCCTGCGCGGAAGTGGCTGGTCATAAACTGGCGAGAGCCACACCTGATGTCGAATCCTCCCACGAACCCGACGCTGGGCGCACTGGGCCGGTCGTAAGGAAATCCGATGGCGATCACCATGGAACCGACCTTCAATTCGTCGGAATTTCCCTCCGCTAGGAATGGCATCTGATGATCTGCGCCGACGCACTTCTCCGGGTCAACCTGCAACAAGGCGAGGTTGGTTTCTGGATCGGAACCCAGAATCCTGGCCGCGATTCTCTGTCCGTTCCATTCGATCCAGCAACTCTCCGCGTCATCTACAACCGTGGCTGCGGTCAGTAAACGACCTTGGCCATCGATGAAAAAACCGGTGCCGGCGCGATGCGTTTGCCCGAAGGGTAAGCCAGGGATCAAAAGTGCACGTTGGGCGTGAACTCTGACGATTGCCTCTTTGGATTTCTGGTAGAGCGAGGACACCTCGCTGTCCATCGTTTCCAGCAGACTGGCCGCATCAAGCGACCGGGCGCCCAAGATGCCGAGACACGCCACAAACACTACAACCCGTGGCTTAGAAATGAATGCTGCTGGCGACCTCATAGTTGGCAGGCGTTACCGTGATGCGATCCAGAACGTAACGTGGCGCGCTGACTTCGGCATTAGCATTGTGCGCGGCCGCGGGAATGATCACTACGCTGCCCGCTGAGGAGGGTTCAACTGAGCGGGACAAGGTTGAGGCAACGGCCTTCGCCGGTGTGGAGGGCGGGGCTGCTGCAAACGTTGGTATTGAAATATCGTTGGCCGCCTGCGGCGCGTCGCTTGCGACAGGCCGCGCCATCGGGATAACTCCTCTCGACATCAGGACGCTGACAACCAGAAACACTCCCACCCCGCCAGCAAATGCATAGCGCCACACCCGCGAGCGCTCAATCGTGAAGCTCGCAACGAGTTGCTCCCACCACCCCGCTTGTGTTCGGGTTTCCGCTTGGAGGCGTTGATGAAACTCGCCGAGAAAGTCATCGAAATACTCTGGGGAAGGTCGCTCGTGGCGTTTCAGTGCCAGCAACTGCTGCAACCGTGCTGCACGCTGCTGTGCCACACGGCAATCGGTGCATTCATCCAAATGACGACGCACTTCCCGCGAAAGAGTCTCGGGAAGCCGGTCTTCGGAAAGATCGTCGAACAAACGTTGCGTCTTGCTGCACTCCATATCGACTCCACTCACAGATACTCGCTCAGGTAGGCCTGCAACTGCTGCCGCGCATAAAACACGCGCGACCGCACGGTGCCTTCCGAGCACTTCATCACCTTTGCGATGTCCGCATGTGTCATTCCCTGAACGTCGTGCATGATCACTACCGCTCTATGCGGTTCAGACAGTTTTTGCAGGGCTTCGTTCAATTTTTCCTGCAGCTCATTCAACTCGACTTCTCGCCGCGGCGTCATATGTGACATCAGCTCCACAAAATCGGGATCGGTTTGGATGTTGCTGTCGATGTCGTCAAGACTGTAGTGGTTGCGGTTTTTGCGGCGTTTCAGAAAATTGATCGTGCGATTGACGGCGATGCGATAGACCCAGGTGTAAAAGCTGGACTGGCTCTTGAAGCTGCCAATGCTCTTATACGCCTTGATGAGCGCGTCCTGCACAAGGTCGTTGGCGTCCTCGTGATTGCTGGTCATGTGATAAATCGTGGCGTACAGCCGCTCTTTGTATCGCTCGGCGAGGATGTCAAAAGCTTCTTTTTCTCCGCGCTGGGTTTTGGCGACAAGCGTTTCGTCATCTTCATGATGAAGATCGACAGTCTGCTCAACCAGGTGCGATGCTGACGCCGGTGGATGGTCGGCCGCGTGTTTTGCTGCCGCGCCAAATTTGAATTTGTCCGAAAGCTTCATGAACGCGGTCACGCCGCGATCTCCTCCTTCAACAATAACTTGCTCTTGCCGGCAATGAAACCCAAGAGGTCGGACAAGGTTTTCGAGTAGACGTTGGAAGGTAGGTCGGCCAGATTGGCTTCGGCCTGAGCAATGTATTTGTCGATGGTGAGGAGCGATTCCGTCATGACGCCGTTCCCCATCACCAAGCTGAGTAATTTGGTTCGTGCGCTTGGCTCATCGCGAAAGATCATCTCACCGAGTTCTTGGCGACTGCTCGCGCCCGCGTGTTGCAGCAGCAACAGGTATGGCAATGTTAGTTTGCCCTTCTTCACGTCTGTCCCGAGTGATTTGCCTGCCTGACGCTCCTGACCAAAAATATCCAGACAATCGTCGTAAATCTGGTAGGCAATTCCCAAATTACTTCCAAACTCGTGCAAAGATTTGACCACCTTGACCGGTGCTGCGTTCAAAAGCGCCCCCAGCTCGCAACTCACTGCAAACAATGCTCCGGTTTTCATGTTGATGATGTCCAAGTACTGTTCCAGCGCCAAATCGAGGTCAAACCGCCGCTGAGTCTGCAGAATCTCGCCCGAACAAACCGTGTTGGTGGCCTCGCTGATTCTGCGGCAAACGATCGTGGTGGGATAGGCAGCCGCCAAACGCAGCGAATGGGCAAACAAACAATCGCCAAGCAGCACGCTGATCTCGCTGCCCCAGCGCCAGTTAGAAGTCGGATGACCGTGGCGTAGCTGAGCTTCGTCCAGAATGTCGTCGTGGACAAGAGTCGCCACATGAATCAATTCCACGATCACGCCCAGAGTGATATGACCTTCATCAATGCGGCCCGTTGCGCCTGCGGCCAGCAACGCCAAGGCGGGGCGCAACCGTTTACCCGTTCCCCCGAGCACATAGCGGATATAATCGGTCACTCCCGGGGCGAATCCGCTATGCACCTGTTCCGCCAAGACTTCCTCCACCCGGTTCAACTCAGCACAAACCGGACCGAGCAGTTTCAACAGATTCGATACTTCTGCCTTTGCAGGGACTGCGCTTCGGCTGACCATCGTCACGCCCATGATTAAACTAGTGTACGGGCCTCCGAAAGGGGTGTCAACTTAGAAGCCCAGTTTCGCTCTTGACCTTCTGCAAACAGGCGCGATGATAAACGAGATTTTGTCAGTTGTGACGGTCTTTTTATCTCGATGGGTTCATTTTCCTCAATGATGAAGTACTGGATAGCCGCCACCTTGATTCTGCTGACGGGCTGTCAGAAAAGCCCGGAGCAAAACGCTCTGCGAGCCGCTAATTCCTTCATCAAGGACAATCAACTTCAGGCAGCTATGCAGACAGTGGAATCCTGTCTCAAACAGCATCCCGACTCCCGCGAATTGCTGCAACTGCGTGTCTTGATTCTGCTCAAGGCGGAACAGTTTGACTCAGCCTTCTTGGCTTTGCGCAGTCTTCCAGCAGGCGACCCGGTCCTGGCCCAGGCCTTGCGTCACCGCGATCCGCTGGTACGATCTGGCGCCGCCCGGCTTATCGCCGAGCAATCCATTCCGATCAACTGCCGCGACTTGGTGCATGGGCTGGATGATTCGGTGCCCGCAGTGCGGCGGTTTTGCGCGCGCGCCCTCGGCCAAAAACGCGGTTGCGCCGCCGTGAAGCCCCTGTTCCGTTTGCTCCACGATGATAATTGGTTTGTACGCGCTGAAGCAGCAAAGGCTCTGGGCGAAATCGGCGACCCGCGCGCTGCTGGCTGGCTGGTCCTTCTGCTTAACGACGACGACGGGTTCGTCCGTTTCGCCGCCGCCACGGCTTTGCGGCAGATCGCGAGTCCAGCGAACCGTGATCTTCTGCTGACGGCATACCAGCGGGCGAACAGCCGGCAACAATTCAACCTGGCTGCCGCCCTAGCGAAGCTGAAAGAGCCGGTGGTACTGGATTCGCTAACGAATGCCGTCAATAGTCAGGATGCTGACTACCGCCGGCGTGCCGCCGAAGCGCTTGGTGACTATCCCTCCGCTGAGGTCACGAACGCTCTCGTGCGTCTCATCAACGACCCAGACCTCACTGTGCAGGAGGAGGCGGCAAGATCTCTCCGGAAGGCGTTGAAATCCACGGGTGCGCTTGGCGCAAACCCGTAACGGTCTTCGCACAGCACCAACACACGCCGCAGCGCAGTCAGAAAACTGGACGGTCTTCCCACCGACAAGAATGTGCCCGTGGCCAGCCGAGAGTGCTGCTGGATTGATGACCGAACCAAAGTCCGCCGCTAGTTACTGTTCTGTGGGGAGCGTCTTGCTGAACTTAATCACTTCGTTCAACGCGTCGCGAAACTGTTCGACGCCCGTCAGGGGGATAATGATCGCATCGTAACGACCATTGACCTCTTCGGTGATTCGCAAGAATTTCCCACGCGGATTCTCTTTCAGGTCAAACGTGAAATGCTTGCGCTCGACCCGAATACTGTGGTTTTGCAGGCGCGTATCCACAGCGGACGCGCCTCCCAACGCTGGCTGTGTGACTGTTCGCATAAATCGCCGCGAGATGTTAGCAACACCTTGCCCACCTCCTCTGAATGGGCACCCGATTCCGCCGCACTTTTAGCAGACAGCACGAAATACGTCAACACTTTCAATTGTTCAAGTGGAAACACACCATCTTCAGCTCCGTCATCTCCTCGATGGCGTAGCACGGCCCTTCCTTGCCGAATCCGCTTTCCTTCAGGCCGCCGTAGGGCATTAAATCCGCCCGCTACTGCGGTCCCCAATTGATGTGGATGTTGCCTGATTCCAACTCCTTGGCGAACCGCATCGCCGTGTCAACACCCTCCGTAAACACGCCCGCCGCCAGCCCGTATTTGGTGTCATTCGCCAGCGCGCAAGTTCTTCAGCATGCGCACAAACGTCTGGCGTCGTGCCTGACGAAATGGCCCGTGTTGTGGTTGCTCAGAGCGTTCAGCGCACGGCGACAGCCATGCGAAAGATGGTGGTGCTTGTTGTCCAAAGTCCGAACCCATTTCGATGAAATTGCAGGCTCATAGGGTATCCCCACACCCTTCCCCACAGTGGGGAGGGGTCGTGATCTCATCCGAGCCTGTGTTCGCAAGGGTTGCCGAAATCGAAGACAAGATTGAGGACGGTCGGCTCGCAGACGAGCTTGGCGAGATAAAGGGAGAGTTGCGCGACCCGTCATTTGATACTGCGGTTGCCGGCGCGACTTCTCCCACCGGACGCTGTTGAGCCATATTGCGACGGCCGGGCGCTGTCGTGTCGGGTCAAAGGTGAGAACGTGCTCCTTTCTTTCCTTTCGGAAACCGAAGACTACGACTGGGAAGAGGACGGCGGAGAACTGTCTTCGTTGATCCCGTTGCGGGCTGACCTGGTGCGCGGGGATTACCGGTGTCTCTTCCTTGGCTGGCTTCTCGCTGTTCAAAACGGTGAAGTGGACGACCGCGCGTCAGAACCGCTGGTGCCGCCGGGATTGAGGGATTTGAACGGTTGCTTGCAGGGCTTGGCCGATTTCTTACGTATTGACCGTGACCTGATTGCCGCCGCTGCCGAAGCCAGCGCGGAACGGACGACGGCCGGTGTTTCCCGGGTAGCGATTGCCGAACAAATCGCGAGGTTGCCGGCACCGGAGAAAGACGGCTTCCTTATCCGGCTGGTTGAGGAGGAAGATCTCAGCCTCGTCTGGGAGTGGAAGCAACGGATTTTGCGGAGTGAGTCGGCCGGGCAAACCGGAAACTCACACCAACGAAACGTCGCCGCACTACTGGCCCGGTCCGAGACAATCCGGAAGGCGCTCCAGAAAGCAGAAGCCGACCGGAGAGCGTGTGAGCAAGCGCAACGCGAGCGCGAACAGGCGCAACGGCGAGCCGCGTACTTGGACTCTCTCGCGGGCAAGGAAGAAGATTTGTGGCGGAAAGTCGAGCAGCTTGTCGCCACCAAACAACCCAAGCGTTACGACGAAGCAGTGGAGATTCTCAAGGACCTGTGTGAACTGGCCGAAAGACAGGGCGCACGCTCAGGTTTCACAAAGAAACTGGAAACTCTCTGTGCCAACCATGCCCGCAAACCAACCCTGATCGAGAGGATCCGGGTGATAGAGTCTGACACTGCCCGGCGCGGTCAAATCACAAACAAAACCACGGCAAAGCCGTGACTTGTTCGCAGACCTCCATGGGGCGCGGACAACGACAGATGATGTAGGCTTGATCCACCTGCTTCGGATGCTCCTTCAGGAAAGTCCGCAGGTGGCGGGCATCCGATTCATTTGGTTTCTCCGTCCACTTCACCTCGACCGGCGTCAGTTTGCCGTCGTGATCGATTATGAAATCAATCTCCATCCCATCCCGCGTCCTCAGGTAATGCAGTTGGCCGCCGCCTAGGTACTCCAGACGCTTCCAAAGTTCGATGCCGACCCACTGCTCGAAGAACGCGCCGGGATTGACTTTCACGATCTCCGGCAAGGCGGTCAGACCGGCCGCCCCGTGCCGCACGCCCAAATCAAAAAACAGGAATTTCGGAGTCGAGAGCAGATTCTTGCGCTTGCTCTTGGAAAAGGCCGGCACCCGAAACCCGATGAACATATCTTCCAACAACTGGTAGTGGGATTTCACTGTCGGCTGTGACAGTCCTGTTTCCTGGGAAATTCCGGCATAGTTCAGAATCTGCCCGGATTCGGTCGCAGCCAGTTGCAGATACCGAACAAACGCTCCCCAGTCCTTCACGAGTGCCTCCCGACGGATCTCCTCCTCCAGATGCACCAACGCAAAAGATTTCAGTAACGTGGCCCGATCCTGCTCCTCGCTCGTCACCACACCCGGCAACGCCCCATAAGCCAGCCGTGATTCCAAGTCCCATGCCGGAAACGGCTGTGCCGGTGTTGTGCCGCCGGGCCACTCAAAGGGTAGCGGCGACACCGCGTAACTGATCCTAGGCGTCGTGGCCGGATGCTCCGCCAGTGTTAGTGGATATAGGTGATGCAGAAAACTCCGGCCTGGCAGCAGATTCGCCCCGGTCATCCGTAGTTTACGCGCCGAACTGCCACACAACACAAACCGCCACCGCCGCTTATCCTTGTCGTACAGATGCTGAACTGCGTCGAATATAGACGGCACAGTCTGCGCCTCGTCCACGAATACATACTGCCCTTCCCGATCCGCCGGCATTTTCCGGCACACCGTGACAAAGGCGCCGGGGTCAGCCAGATGCCGCGACCGTTCTGCAGGATCGGACAAATCCACTACCACCGTCTCCGGTGGCAACAACGTATTTAACAGTGTCGTTTTCCCGGTCTGACGCGCCCCGAAGATTAAATGCACGAAGGGCCGGGTCAATTTCTCCCGCAACTGGCTTGCATACCATCGATCGTACATACGCGACAGGATATCACAGCGATTCTAAAACGCACATTATTTTTCGAGCAATTTAATAAACAACGCATAACTCATGATTTCCACTTCACGATTCTCTAGATATCACTGCCATCACAAGACACTTACGTAAGAAATCAACATGTGAATTAGATACTGAAGAAAATCGCATTCCCACCTCCTCTGGCAAGATAAGTATTTGCACACCAAATAGATGGTGGAGGCGGTGGGAGTTGAACCCACGTCCTCTGCAAGGTCAACGCGCGCGACTACATGCTTATTCCATCTTTGGGTCTCGCCCGCGGAACTGCCGGTGGACAGGCCATTCCGCGCGCCAGTCTCCAGTTAATGGTTCGCCCGTTGACCTGAAGACAACATAAACGGACTAACCTGCTGTCGTCGTTCCGACCCCGCTAGCAGGTGTCGCGGGCGGAACGTCGCGGTCAATTAAGCCGCGAGTGCCAGCTCTTCGTTGGCAGTTATTTGGTTTGCCAGGTGTTTAACGAGGCCTCCTGACAACCTCGGCATGCCGCTCGCGCCCACTTCACAAAGTCGAATCCGTTTCGCCCCCATGAAAGCGCGTGTGTGGCACAGCCAATATAACGACCGCCGTGAAGATTGCAAGGAAGAAGCGTTCGAGCGTGAACGTCGGCTCAGATGACAGCCGCTGCGCGCACAGGTTGAGAGAACACTCCGTCCGTGGTCGGAGGAGGCGCCGACCTCGATGGCGTTGGGGGATTCGAACAGATGTCTCTCAACCTGTGGCGCGCAGACAGCTGGCTCGTGAGCGCGGCAAGCGATTCCAAGTCAACCGTCAGGAAGGGCGGACGCTGACCCGCCGTGGGCAAGTTGCTCTGCGCACCCCGCGCAGCATGCTTCACGGCCAACCCTGGAGCCAGCGCCGCCATAAATCGGTTCATTTCACTCCGTCGTGTAGGAATCGGCGAGCTGCAGCACTTCGCCGAGGTTCAATGGTTTCTGCAAAATGCGTTCCGCGTTGGTCGGATGCGCCTCCGCTGTTGGCGCGTCGGCCAATTGTCCTGTGCAAATGACAACATGGGCGTGCGGGTACCGTCCCTTGATTCTCTCGGCCAGTTTTGTCCCCGTCATCCGCGGCAGCATCAAATCGACAAAGGCCAGATCAACAGGATTGTGCTGTAGGAATTCCAGCGCCGCTTGGGGCGTGTCGCGCACCTCGATGCTGCGATTGGGCGACTGCAACAAGTCTGCTAGGACTTGGCAGACAGCGGGGTCATCATCTACGATAAGCACGCGATAGGGATTTTTCTTGTTGTCGATCATATTCATCACTCGCTGCTGACAACGCCTGTCACTTCTGGAAATAGCAGCGGGTATGCCAAGCGGGGAAAAACCACCCTACAGGAACAGGCCGCTATCAGATTTGCGGCAGATGGACAAAACCGTCAGAAAACCTGGCTATTTCAATGTGGCAGGCCAAACAAATAATAGATGAGGCACAGCAACGCCAGCACCACCGCGCCAGCGTTCAACTCCTTGTACCGTCCCGCGGCCAGCTTCATTATGGGATACACCAGCAGCCCCGCCGTAAGACCGTTGGCGATGTTGTAAGTGAACAACATCATCGCGATCGTCACAAACGCCGGCACCAGCTCCGTCATGTCCTCGAAATCAATTTTGCGGATCGAGCCGATCATCAACACGCCGACTGCGACCAGCGCGGGACCGTAGGCGTACCGCAATTGCTGCAAGGGCGCGACCAGCGGGATGAAGAACAGCGACACCGCAAACAACCCCGCCGTCACCACCGCCGCCAGTCCCGTCCGCGCACCTTCGCGAATGCCCGTGGCCGATTCGATATACGCGCCGCTCGTTGAAGTGCCCACCAACCCGCTGAACATGCAGGTCGCAGCATCCACCAGCATCGGCTTTTCAATGTCAGGGAAGTTGCCATTCTCATCGAGCATCCCGCCCGCCGCGCCGACGCCGACCAGCGTACCGAGCGTGTCGAGGAAACTCATCAGGAACAACGTCAGCAAAATGGGCAGGAAACTCAGTCGCAACACACCGGCGACATCGAGTTGCCCGGCAATGGGTGCGAGGCTGTAGTCACCGACAAACGGCATAGCTATGATACCCTTCGGCGCATGCGCGAACCCGAAAACCAGCCCCAACCCAGAGGTCACCGCGATGCCAATCAACAACGCCCCTCGCACGCGCCGGTACAACAACGCGCAGATAAACAGAAATCCGAATATGGCCAGCAACACCTGCGGGTCGCGCAAGTTGCCAATTTTCACCGGCACGTCCGGTGCCGACAGCACCTTCGCCCCGCGTGCGACAGTCTCGACCGGCATTCCCGCCACGAAACTTGTCACGATTCCCGTCTCATACAACCCGATGAACGCCAGGAACAACCCGATGCCGACGGCAAAACTGTGTTTCATGCTCGGCGAGATAGAGTTCGCCAGCCACGACCGCACCCGCAGCACCGTGATGAGCAGGAACCCGAGTCCACTGACGAACACCGCGCCGAGCCGTTGCTGCCAACCGATGCCCATCGCCGCCAGCCCGAACGCGATGAAAGCGTTCTCGCCCATGTACGGCGCCACCGCAATCGGCCGGTTCGCCACGAATCCCATCAGCATACAGCCGAACACCGCCGTCAGAATCGTCGCCACAGTGCTCGGCCCGACTGGAATCCCGGCAAAGGCGAGGATCGCCGGATTGACCACGATGATGTACGCCATCGTGATGAACGTCGTCGCCCCGCCTAACAATTCCATGCGCACAGTCGAGCCTCGTGCGCGCACCTTGAAGAACTGCTCGATCACGCCTGACCACTAGCAAAAAAGCCGCTGCGTGGCGACAGTCAAAGTCACGCGGCCCCTATGGAGTGCGGCGGCTTGACGCCGCCTTGCCGTTTACCGCGACCGGTGTCCGTGTTGATCCGTTGTGGACTCGAAACTTCTCCAAGTCAGAAACGGTCGCAAAAACCTTCGGTGCCACTCCTATCACCAAAGCTTTGGCCGATATATCGCCAGGCGATATATCAGCGCCGCGACCAACGGGAGCAACTCGTCCAATGCTGAACGTGCAGGGTGTGGAGCAGACTGTCACCGGCCACACCAGCGCAATCTCTCCAAATGTTGTTTGTTGAGACCTGACCCTCTTGCCTCGTTCTTGCCTCCGTTCATTGGCTGTCACCCTGAGCGCAGCCCCGCGGTCGTTTGCGGGGCGAAGTCGAAGGGGTCTCTGTCGTGTCGAGAGCCATCAACGACAGAGATTCTTCTCCCGCCTTGGCGGGATCAGAATGACAAACGAGCAAACCAGAGCAGCCAGTTTGGTTGCGGCCTTGCGCCGCGTTAGGTTCTACGGTCTCGTCGTTCGCCACCGGTCACCAACGAGAGAAGATTGACACGCGCCAAACGTCCCGACTATTCTGTTTGCCGGCCTTGTGGAATGGCAAACCACAGGCGCCGGGCCGTCGCCAAACGAGAACAACATCGTCGAGGAAATCCTGATGAAACCTGCTGCGAATCTCCGCAAACTGTCCGCGTTTCTGCTTGTGTTGGCCGTTGTCCCGCTGAGTGTCCCAGCCGTTGGCGCCTCTGCGCCGCGCGCGCGGACCACCATTGCGTTCGACCGCGATTGGCGGTTTCTCAAAGCCGATGCATCTGATGCCGAGCAACCCGGTTTCGATGACCGGACCTGGCGCATGGTGAACGTGCCCCACGATTGGAGCATCGAAGGCCCGTTCGATGAAAAGAATACCACCGGCGGCGCAGGCGGATTTCTGCCGAGTGGCATCGCGTGGTACCGGAAGCATTTCACGTTGCCCGCTGATGACGCGCGCCGCCGCGTGTTTGTCGAATTCGACGGTGTCATGGCCAACAGCGACGTCTGGATCAACGGGTTTCATCTCGGCAGACGGCCTTATGGTTACGTCAGTTTCGGTTACGAACTCACCGGCCACCTCAACTTCGGTGCCGTGAAATCGAATATCCTCGCCGTTCGCGCCGACACCGCGCAGCAGCCTGCGTCGCGCTGGTACAGCGGCGCCGGCATCTACCGGCACGTCCGACTGGTCATCACCGGTCCGGTTCACATCGGGCAATGGGGCACGTTCGTTTCCACGCCGAAGATCGCGACGGATCAGGCCGTCGTGCACGTGCAAAACACCGTGACCAACCAGTCTGACGCCGCCCGCGCCGTGACGGTGCAGATCGCGCTGATCGGTCCCCGAGGCAACACGGTGCGGACAACCGAGTCGGTTCCGCAGACCATCGCGCCCGGCCAATCCGTCGATTTTCAGCAGGACATCGTCGTCAAGAATCCGGAACTGTGGGACCTCGACCGTCCCCGGCTCTACCGGGCCGTCAGCCGTGTCCGCGCGGCGGGCGTCACGCTCAATGACGACGTCACTTCATTCGGCATCCGCGACGCTCGCTTCGAGCCTGCGACCGGTTTCTGGCTGAACGGAAAGAATTTCAAGATCAAAGGCGTTTGTCTCCATCACGATGGCGGTGCGTTCGGCGCGGCGGTGCCGCTCGGCGCGTGGAAACACCGGTTGAAACAACTCCGCCAACTGGGCGTCAACGCCATCCGGACCGCGCACAATCCGCCCGCGCCCGAGTTTCTCGATCTCTGCGACCGGATGGGCTTCCTCGTGATGGACGAAATGTTCGATTGCTGGACCGTTGCCAAGAATCGGTACGATTATCATCTGTATTTCAACGACTGGTCGAAGATCGACACGCGCGACACCGTGCGCCGCGACCGCAATCATCCGAGCATCATCCTCTACAGCGCGGGCAACGAAATCCACGACACGCCGAAGGAGGAACTCGCTCGGAACATTCTGAGCGGGCTGGTGCCCGTATTCCACGAGAACGATCCCACACGGCCGGTGACGCAGGCGCTGTTCCGGCCCAACGTCAGCCACGATTACACGAACGGCCTGGCCGATCTGCTCGACGTGATCGGCACCAACTATCGCGACGCGGAATTGATCGCTGCGTGGCGCGCCAAACCCACGCGCAAGATCATCGGGACCGAGCAGCGACACGATCGCGAGACCTGGCTCAATCTGCGCGACAATCCGCCCGAAGCCGGCCAGTTCCTCTGGAGCGGCGTTGATTATCTGGGCGAATCGCGAAACTGGCCCGTTGTCGTCGCCGGCTCCGGACTGCTCGACCGCACGGGCGCGATCAAATCGATGGCCTACGAACGGCAGAGTTGGTGGAGCCAACAGCCGATGGTACACATTGTCCGCCGCACCGCGCCCACGCAGGTGGCGCCGACCGATCCCGGTTTCACGCCGCTCAACCGTCGTCAGGTGCAGTTCTCCGACTGGACGCCGCAGAATTCACAGTCGCACGAGGAGAACGTCGAGGTGTACAGCAATTGCGAACAGGTGGAGCTGTTCCTCAACGGCAAATCGCTCGGCGTGCAGCCGCTCCACGCCGATGCGTCGGCGCGCACGTGGAAGGTCACGTTCGAGCCTGGGACTCTCAAGGCCGTCGGCAGAGACAATGGATGGACCGTCGCCACGCACGAGCTCCGCACCGCCGGCAAACCCGCGAGGATCGAGCTTGTTGCCGATCGCGACAAACTTGCGCCTGATTGGGACGACGTGTCGTACGTCACCGCCACGGTCGTCGACAAGCACGGCGTGACCGTCCCCGACGCCACCGATCTGATCACGTTCAAGGTCAGAGGCGCTGGTGTGATCGCCGCCGTCGATAACGCCGACAACGCCAGCCACGAGCCGTTTCAAGCTGCCGAACGCCACGCCTATCGCGGACAATGCGTGGCCATCGTCAAAGCCAGCGCGGCCCGGGGCCGAATCATCCTCACCGCCTCGGCGCCCGGTCTCGGAGGCGATTCGATCACCATCGACGTGGTCGCCCCGTCCGAAAGATAAACGGAAGACGGCTTGTTCATTGACCCTCTCGCCACCAAACCCTTGGCCGATATATCGCCTGGCGATATATCAGCGCCCACGACCAACGGGAGCAACTCGTTCAAGGCTTAACGTGGCGTGTGGCTCTGTCCGTCACCGGCCCCACCAGCGCAATCCCTCCAATTGTCGTTTGCTGAGACCCTCCTGCCTTTCCACCGTCTTGAAGCGTTCTGGCATGAAACTTTCGACAAGCGATCCCGTGGTGTAGGGAATCAACGCAAGAAAAACGGAGGAAATAAAGAATGAGCAAGTTCATCAGAGTTGTGAATGGAGTGCTTCCACAACCGTATCTGGTTCTCCCGAAAGAGCTGCTATACGAAGTGCTGGATTGCTTGCGGGCCAAGGGCGTTGGCTACAAAGTAATGGAGGGAACCAAGTCCACAACCGACGTCTGGCTGGATGTTGATCTGCCGCCAAAAGGCATGGAGCCGATAATAAACGACTGGTTCAATAGCCGTGACATTACGCCAGAGAGGGGTCGTATCGGCGCTTCATAGAACCCATTCGCGTTATTTTGGGGATTCTGACAGCATGGCAGGAAATACTGAATGGCGAAGGACCGACATTGACGTTCTGAAAAAACGCCGTGGCGGCCTAAAGGAGTTTTGTGGCTACAAACAAATCATTGAAGAGCGTTTTCGCGTCCTCTGCGAAGTTTTGACAAAACTCGGGCTTGATCAATAGCATTCCAATTTCGTCGCTATCTGCGCCGGAGCCGCCAATGGATACACCTTTCTCTGTCTCAATAAACTTCTTCAGTTTCGCAACCTTTGGCGCATCGAGGTCATTAACCCTCCCGCCCTCGTGAACAATACAGTTTCTGATTTCCTGCAAGTCTTTCATGCGCCGCCAAGGTTTCATATCCCCGAGTTGTACGCCCTCTACTTTAGTCAGATAATTCTTGCAGCGGTCAATGGCAGATGCTCCGCGTAAATCTCTAGCACCAATCGGGAATCCTCTCTCTACCCGCAGAGCATCACAGACGCGGTTCAGTTGATTCTCTGTGGTCAGGAAGAGCAGGACAACAAACGAGTATCGTAGCGATCGTGAAAAGTTTCTGGATTCCTCCCTCCGGAATTCACGCGTGGCCTCACGCCGAGCCTCTTCAGGGTTCATCGATAAGGGCAATTTCGATTCATCAATGTACCAAGCGTCGATTTCAGCTGGCAGCTTATTTTCCATGCTTGTGCAGTAGTGGGCAAGCCAGTCGAACGAAGTTAATATCTGAAGGCAAAAGCGTTTTCTTTCTTCGGAGTTCATTTGAACTGGGTGACCACTGATGTTACTTGAACAGTTCGGGCTTCAAGGCGCGTGCCCGCTGAAAGGCGTCAGCCGCCAAAGCCTCTTGGCCTGCCGTGCGATACGCGCTCCCCAGCCCGTACCACGCATCGGCATTATCCGGTCCCAGTTTGACCGCCTTCTTGTAGGCGTCAATCGCATCACTCATTTTGCCCGCCCCCAAGTAAGCGTCTCCTAAGTTGCTCCAATACGTCCCGCTAAGAGCGATCTCAAACCGATTAGTTCTGCTATCTGGAACTTTCTCCGCCAGCAATTTGATCGCCTGTTGATACGCTTCGATGGCGTTCCCATAGTCCCTCTGGCGCATGTAAGCAGCGCCAAGGTCAGACCATGGTCCCGGGAATGCCGCAATTTTGGCAGCCTGCTTGTAGGCAACGACTGCGTCCGCGCTTTTACCTTGCGCCTCATACAACTCTGCCAAACTGGACCAGGCACCGTCATCGTCAGGTTGTGTCCTGATTCTGTGCTTAAGGATTTTTGTAGCTTCCTCATAAGCAGCGGCTGCTTCGTCGACGAACTTCAAGGACGAGTAAACTCGACCAAGTTGAACGTACGCATCCGCACTATTCGGAAACCTAGTCAAAACCGCTTTGATGTGTTTCAACGCTTCGGCATAATCACCTTTTTCCATAGTCTCACGGCTAGCACGAAAGTCAGCATCTCTTATGAGATCAAAGAAATCGGGCATTTCACGACCTGAAATGATGCCGAACGACTTCGGGCTCATGGTTCCCCTGCCTTTTGCCAACAGGTACTGAGCCGCATCGACCGGAATTGCGAAATTCAGTGACTGCCCTTCGCGAAGGAGTGCGGTGGCTACGCCGATGACTTCGCCTTTGGCGTCTAGCACAGGCGAGCCGCTGGAGCCGTGAGAAATGGCTGCTGTGATTTGCAGCATGCGCTCCTTATTTTCGCCTTCTCTTACCGCCGACACGATGCCTTCCGACAGTGTACCCTCCAATCCGAGCGGGCTGCCAATTACAGCGATGCGCGTGCCGACTTCTATTTTCTCACTATTGCCGAGCGTCAGGAAAGGCAGGTCCTTGCCCGTGAGTTTCAGCAGCACGAGGTCGTTCTTCGGATCATCGGCTAAAACGCCTTCGATGGGGAACAAGCCGCCGTTCTCAGCTTTGGCGACGGCGCTGGCTGCACCTTCGATGACGTGGTGGTTTGTGATGAGCTTGCCGTCGCTGGAGACGAGGAAGCCGGTGCCGGTGGCGACTTCCTTGCCGGTGGTGTCGGAGACCACCAACAGCATCACCGCCGGTCGCGCTTTCTTGGCGAGCGCTTTAAGGTCTATTGATTCGGTTTCAGCCCGGACTTCCGTGAGGTATGCGGTGGAGAGAGCGAGGGCTGCAACCAGCACGAGTTGTCGCGCGCAGCGTTTCATGCCCGGCAGGATATGGCGGCGCAGACGGACGGTCAAGATTGTCGTGCGCGTGGCGGACGGCTCGGCGAGCCGTCCCTACCGATTGTCGGCTACTTCTGAAAGACAGCACGGATGAACTCGTCGCCGTGCACCGTCCCGAACGCGCCGGCGGCACAACTTCGCTCGTCAAAGCGTTCGACTTTGTCGGGCGCTCGGCGCGGATCACGAATGGCAAACGGGACAGCGTCACGAACGTGAATTCGCTTTTCCACTGGCGTCGGATGATCCGGCAACACGGCCACCACGGCTTCCATTTTCCGTTGTTCCAGGCCTGTTAGGATGCGACCGACGACGCGGGCGTCGAGGTCTTCAATGGTGCGGATTTTCAGGTCTAGGTTGCCCTCGTGGCCGGCTTCGTCGGGCGCTTCCACATGGACGTAGCAGAAATCACAGTGTTCCAGCGCGGCCAGGCAGGCATCGGCCTTGCCTTCGTAGTTGGTATCGGAAAGACCGGTCGCGCCGGGGACTTTGAGGATTTCCAAGCCGGCATAAACGCCGATGCCGCGAATCAGGTCCACCGCCGAAATCACGGCGCCGCTAACGCCGAAACGTTCCTGAAAAGTCCACATCTTCGGGCGTTTGCCGGGTGACCACAGCCAGATCGAGTTACCCGGGTCTTTGCCGGCGGCCCGGCGACGCCGGTTGACGGGATGATCCTTCAAGATCGGCCACGAACGGCGGGTCAGGTCGTTGAGCAGGTCGGCCGTCGGTTGCGCTTCCGGCACCTTGGCGCGGATGAGCAGTCCTTCCGCCGGTTCATTGGGATGGTCGTGCGGCGGGCTGCAATCAAGCCGCGGGTCGAGTCCTTTGCCCACGAACAGGTGCCGATAACTGACACCGGTGTAAAAGTTCAGGGTCGGGGAGCCGATTTCCTTCTGGAGCGTCTTGAGAATCTCGTCGGACTCGGCCGAACTGATGTGCCCGGCGGAATGGTTTTTGATGCGACCGTCGTCAAACAGGCAGATCAGGTTGCAGCGCATCGCCATGTCGTCGTCGCGGATTTCGACGCCCATGCTGGCGGCTTCGAGCACGCCGCGGCCCTGCAACACCTGGCGCGGGTCGTAGCCCAGCACGGACAGGTTGGCGGCTTCGCTGCCGGTGGGCATGTCCTCTTCGATGGTCTTGAACAGCCCGCAACGGCCTTCGCGGGCAATGCGATCCATGTTGGGTTTGCGGGCCATCTGCAAGGGCGTCTTGCCGGCCAAAGAGGCGATGGGATAATCCGACATGCCGTCGCCAAGGATAATGATGTACTTCATCGGTGGCCGTAATTATTGATCAGGTATTGTTTGAACTGGTCATAATCCGCAGCCATCCGGTCATAGTCCTCCGGCAATTTATCAAGCGCCGCGAGCGAAAGCGGCATCTCCGGCGAAAAGCCGAGGAGACGCTCGATTTCTTCCGGGAACTTGGCCGGATGCGCCGTCTCCAGCACCACCGCGGGCAAATCGCCCAACGGTTCGGCCTGAACGAAATCTTGGAAACCACGCCAGGCGACGGCGCCGTGCGGTTCCAGCAGGAGCCGGTGGTCGTGCCAAGCCTGTTTGATCGTCGCGCGGGTCTGCTCGTCGGACACCGAAGTCGAGAACAAGTCGCGCCGCATCCGGGCCATGTCCGGCAGGTGGTGGATTCTTCCGGTTTCGTCCATTTGTCCGCCATAGATCGCGACCAGCCGGGCCAGATTGCTCGGATGGCCGACGTTCATCGCGTTGGACAGACAGTTCCGCGACGGTACGATTCTCTCGTAAATCGCGGTTTCGAGGAACCGTGGAAATTCGTTGTTGCCGTTCACCGGCACGACCAGCCGGCGGATGGACAGCCCCATCTCGCGGGCAATGACCGCGCCCATCATGTCGCCAAAATTCCCTGACGGGACGGAAATCACGAGCGGCTCGCCCGGTTGGGCCAGCCGTGACGCGGCGTAGAAATAGTAAACGCTCTGCGGCAGCAGCCGGCCGATGTTGATGGAGTTGGCCGACGACAACGGAATCGCAGCGAGTGCCGGGTCGGCAAAGGCGCGTTTCACCAACGCCTGGCAGTCATCGAATTTGCCGTCCATGGCGATGGTGCGGATGTTGTCCCGCAACGTGGTCATCTGCTTGCGTTGGCGGTCGCTGACCTCGGCGACGGGGAACAGCACCAGCACGCGGATACCCGCGACGCCGTGAAACGCGCTCGCCACGGCCGAGCCGGTGTCGCCGCTGGTGGCGGTCAGGATCGTCAAGGTCCGGTCCGCTTCGCGCACAAACCGGCCGATCAGCCGCGCCATCATCCGCGCCGCAAAATCCTTGAAGGAAGCGGTGGGCCCTCGGTCCAGCCGCATGACGCGCACCCGGCCATGGACCGGTTCCAGCGGCACATCGTAGTTGTAGGCGTCGGTGCAAAGTGCGTGCAACGTCGCGTCGTCCACCGCGCCAACGGTGAACCGGCGCAGCACTTCAAAGGCGATTTCGGGGTAAGGTTGGCGGGCAAACGCCGCGATCTCTTCCGTCGTCAGTCGGGGATAACGCTGTGGCAGGTATAGGCCGCGGTCGGGAGTCTGACCTTTGAGCAGGGCGTCGCGCAGGCCCACCAGTGGGGCTTTGCCGTTGGTGCTATAAAAAAGTAACGGTTCCATTAAGTCGCCTGACGTTCAAACGATTCCCCAGAAGATTAGCGGTTCGCCCGGTGGGAAGTCAACTTGTAGCAGCGAGCCTGCTCGGTGCGCATCTGATACTACCACCACGACAAGTCCTG
>Ga0187886_1001681_pt1 | contig 19335 bp, 15 predicted proteins | sample June2016WEW_20_1_FD_133001 | JGI IMG/M metagenome (GOLD analysis project Ga0187886, IMG submission 133001) | Peatland microbial communities from SPRUCE experiment site at the Marcell Experimental Forest, Minnesota, USA - June2016WEW_20_150 | ecosystem: Environmental > Terrestrial > Soil >... | reverse complement strand
GTTATGCCCCGCGGCAACTTGCCCTGCGTGGGCACCGTCTGAATTTCTCCAATGGCATTGTGGTGCTGGCCACCCTGGCGGCCATTCTGATCGTGATCTTCCGGAGTGATACTCACCTGCTGATCCCGCTGTATGCGGTGGGTGTGTTCACCTCATTCACCCTGTCCCAGTCCGGGATGTTCGTGCACTGGCTGCGCCAGAAAGGCGAGCATTGGCATTACAAGGCGTTTATCAACGGACTGGGCGCGGTAGTCACTGTGGTCGCGGTGCTGATCATCGGCGTCACCAAGTTCATGATGGGGGCTTGGATCGTCATATTGTTGATCCCGCTGATTATCCTTGGGATGCTCCGCATTCGCAAACACTATGCCACTGTCGCCTCCCGGCTGAATATATCCAATGAGGAATTGCCAAATTTAAGATTCGAAACTCATTATTTTCATCACGTGATCGTTCCGATCGACAGTCTGAATGCCATGGTGGTCAATGCTCTGCGTTATGCCAAGAGCCTGGGGCCCAATGTGGAGGCCTTCCATGTGGAGACTTTCATCGGGGAGGCCGACAAACTGAGGCGCAAGTGGGAGTTACTCCACACCGATGTTCCCCTGATCGTCAAGCACTCTCCCTACCGCGAAGTGGTTGGGCCCCTGATCGAGTATATCGAGTCCGAGGAGCACGCCTCCCAGCCCGGCGACATCATTACCGTACTGCTGCCCCAGTTTATCGTCACTAAGTGGTGGGACCTGGCTTTGCATAACAACACCAGTATCTTTATCGCCAATGCCCTGTTCCGGGAGCGGAACATCGTCGTCTCAGTGCTCCCATTCTATCTCGAAGATATGGGCGGCAGCGAAAGCGACGGGAAGACTGTAGCAGGTTGTGCTAATCTGGATGAAAGCAAACAGGAGAGCGGCGAAGAAACAGAGCATACAACAGAGCACGCAGAGGAAGAGTGAGCACGATGGATGAGTCTTGATGAGCGGTAACGCAGTCCAAGCTCAGGGTATTTTAACGGTATTTCTGGGGGCAGCGGCAGGAGTCGGGAAAACCTACGCCATGCTGGAGATGGCGCGGACCCGGATGATGGATACCACGGATGTCGTGGCCGGATGGGTGGAAACGCACGGACGGCCTGAAACTGAAGCATTGCTCGACCAAATCCCGGCCATTGCTCCCAGGAGTTCGGCCTCCCTCGAAAAAGATTTTGCAGAGATGGACCTTGATGGCATTCTCCGGCGCAGGCCAAAAATTGTGCTCGTAGATGAACTGGCGCATGTCAATTTGGCAGGGGCGCGCCATGCCAGGCGCTATCAGGACGTGGAAGAACTCCTGGCTGCCGGGATCGATGTCTACACCACGATGAGCATCATGCACCTGGAAAGCTTGAATGACATGGTGGCGCGCATTACCGGAATGGTAGTGCACGAAACGGTACCAGACCGGATATTGGAACAGGCTGTCATTCAGGTGGTTGATATAACACCAGAAGAGCTTATGCAGCGCTTGAAGGAAGGCAAGATTCACTTTCCCGAAGGCGCTGCCGAAGAGATGCGCAAATTCTTTCGCCCCGGCAATATCAATGCTCTGCGGGAGTTGGCCCTGCGGCAGACAGCGCGGGGTGTCGACCGGCAACTGGAAACCTACATGCAAAAACATGCCATTAACGGACCCTGGCCGGCGGGTGAAAGGGTGATGATCTGCATTAGCTCCAGCCCTTTTGCCACCCAGCTGATCCGTATCGGAAGCCGCCTGGCTGACAGCTTGCAGGCCGAGTGGATGGTAGTGCACGTGGATACCCTGCGCTCCGATGCTCATCATGAGGCGGCAAAAAACAGCCTGAACGCTCATTTTCATCTGGCGGAAGAGCTCGGAGCCGAGACGATGGTCCTGCCAGGAAATGATGTGGCAGAAGAACTGCTTCGGGTGGCCAGAAAGCGCAATGTCACCCATATTGTGATTGGAAAGCCTTTGCGCTCCAGGCTGGGTGATTTCTTGCATGGACCGATAGTAGATAAGGTGATCAGGGGCAGCACCGGCATTGGCATCCATATTTACCCGGGAGAATCACAGCACTTCGGATCTGAGGGCAAGGTATTCGCCAGAAAATCATTCTCTGCCGCCTCATATGCCTGGATAGCACTGATGGTGCTGGCGTTGACGATATTGTTAAAACCGCTGTCCTCATTGCTGGGTCAGGTCAATATTGCCATGCTCTATCTGTTGCCGGTGCTGTTCAGCGCCGTTATCTGGGGGCCGGGATACGCGGCGCTGGCGGCGGTTTTGGGAATGCTGGCATTTGACTTCTTTTTTGTGCCCCCGACCTTTAGTTTTTTAGTTGCCAATATTCACTATGTACTCAGTTTTATCGTGTTTCTCCTGGTGGCATTGATGACCGGAACCATATCGGGACGGTTGCGCCAGCATGTGACCCATGCTCAGCAGAGAGAGGCCAGGACGGCGGCGCTATATGCCTTGAGCCGCGCCATTGCTGCCACCAACGAAATGGGACAAGTTCTGGAGCATGTTGCCAAGAAGGTGGCCGAGATCGCTGAGAGCCAGGTGGCGATATGGCTGCCTGATGAGCAGGGCATACTAACTATGCGAGCATCAGCCGGTCTGCAGCAGAAGGCTGACCCGGATGAAAGCGAATCCCCGGCGCCGCGCTGGGCCTTCGAACACGGAATGATGGCCGGGAGCGGTACAGAGACCCTGGCCTGGGACAAATGGACCTACGTGCCCCTGCAGACCGAGCAGGGAACAGCAGGAGTGCTGGCTGTCAAGCCCCAGGAGGGCGATCGGTTCCTGACTTCGGAACGGCGCCAGATGTTGGATGCGTTTGCCAGCCTGGCTGCAGTGGGCATAAACCGCATCCAGTTGGTGGAACGGGCGCGTGCCGCCGACCTGCTCAAGGAATCGGACCGGTTGCATACTGCCCTATTCAATTCTATCTCGCATGAATTGAGAACTCCGTTAGCCTCGATTATGGGGGCGGTCACCGGCCTGCTTGACGACAATCTTGCATTCAGCACTCCCGATCGAGCCGACCTGCTGCTGAATATTAAACAGGGCGCCCTGCGTATGAATCGCCTGGTCAACAATCTTCTCGACATGGCCCGTCTGGAAAGCGGGTACCTCCGGCTGAAAATGGATTGGTGCGATGTACAGGACATCGTCGGAGTGGCGATCAGGCGTTGCGATACTGCCCGTCCGCATCCGCTCAAGGTTGATATTGAATGGAACCTGCCGTTGATTCAGGTTGATTTTGTACTGATAGAGCAGGTTATTGTCAATCTCCTGGACAATGCCGCCAAATATTCCCCGCCCAACGAAACCATCTCCATCAGGGCGCATCGGAAAGATGGCAAGTTGGAATTCACTGTAGTCGATAGTGGTCCCGGTATCCCGGACGAAGACAAAAAACTGATCTTTGATAAATTTTATCGGTTGCGAACATCTCATCACGTGGGCGGCACCGGATTGGGGTTGACTATCTGCAAGGGGATTATAGAGGCTCATGGTGGAGAAATCTGGGCAGAGGATAATGAAAATGGGGGAACTGCCCTGACCTTTGCGTTGCCGTTGGACGATGTGCTTCACGGGCATGCTCCGGAGATCAATGCAGGTGATGGCGATGGAGACTAAAATAGCCCGCATCCTGGTTGTTGACGATGAACCCCAAATGAGAAGGCTGCTCAAGGTGGCGCTGGCTGCCTCTGGCTATGATGTCAGCGAGGCTGCTACCGGCCAAGAGGGACTGGAGCGAGCCGCTCTTTTAAGACCGGACCTGATAGTCCTGGACCTGACCCTTCCTGACCTGGACGGGCTGGAGATCATCAAGAGATTGCGTGAATGGACACAGGCGCCGCTGATCATCCTGTCTGTGCGCGAGCAGGAGCATGATAAGATTACTGCCCTGGATGCCGGAGCCAATGACTATGTGACCAAACCTTTTGGAATGGGAGAATTGCTGGCGCGGATCAGAAATGCATTGCGTAATGTGGACAATGCAGAGACTGAACCGAGACTGACTTTCGGAGAACTGACAATCGACCTGACCCAGCGCCTGGTTACCGTGTCGGGGAAGGAGATCAGGCTGAGTCCAACAGAATACAAACTGTTGAAGACGCTGGCGGTCCATTCGGGGAAGGTTCTCACTCATACACAGTTGCTGCGCATGGTTTGGGGATCATCCTGTACGGAAGAGGTTCATTACCTGCGGGTATTTATCAAGCGGATCCGCAACAAGATCGAACAAAACCCCTCCCACCCCATGCATATCATTACGGAACCCTGCGTGGGCTACCGGTTCTTATAGCAGAAACCACTATCTCGCTATTTATCACCTGATTATTACTGACAGTAGAGTTTATTAATAAAATATTAATATCGAAAATCTGCTGTTTACCGGCAGATGCCCACTTTTTGCTCAAGCCATTGATAAAACGTTGATTATTACTCCTGTCGTGGCGGTCTATAATCAGCTTTGTAGGGAAAAGCTTAAACAGGGTGAGATGAAGCGCCATGACCATCAAGCAAGTATCCCGGTTCATTCTCGGGGAGAGCTTGCCCAGCGCCAAGCTCGGCGAGCAGAAATTCAACGTCTTCTGGGGCATGCCGCTGCTCTCTAGCGATGCTATCTCCTCGGTGGCCTATGCTGTGGATGAGATGCTCTATATACTGATGCCGGCCATCGGAGCGGCCTCGTTTGTCTTCATGCCCCGCATTGCTGCCGTCATCATTGGGTTGCTGTTCATCCTGACCTTCTCCTACCGGCAGACGGTGGCTGCCTACCCCAACGGCGGCGGGTCGTACATCGTCGCCTCCGACAACCTCGGCCACCTGCCGGGACTGGTAGCGGGGGCCTCGCTGGCCACTGACTATATCCTGACGGTGTCGGTCAGCATCGCTGCCGGAGTGGCGGCGATCACCTCGGCCTTTCCATCGCTGTACCCGGAACGCGTGATCATTGCTCTTTGTATCATCGTACTGATGGTGGTCGGCAATCTGCGAGGCATCAAAGAATCCTCAAGGATTTTTAGCATTCCGACCTATGCCTTCATTCTTTCCATCCTAGCCCTGGTTATCGTTGGCGTTATCAAGTACTATACCGTCGGATTTTCGGGCACGGATGTGCTGGTGCATCCGTCTGCTGCCGGATTCTTGCCCGTGCTGACTGAGGCAGCCTTCGTATTCTTGATCCTCAAGGCATTTTCCTCCGGCTGTGCGGCCCTGACCGGCATCGAGGCGATCAGCAACGGGGTGCCCAACTTTCAGCCGCCATCAGCGAAGCATGCCCAGCACTCCTACATCCTGTTGGGAATTGCCGTATTTCTGACCTTCGGCGGAGTGGCCTTCCTGGCCAGGCTCTACCATACCGTTCCGCACCCGGTGATCACCGTCACCGCCCAACTGGCTTACGATGTTTTCGGACGGACCTGGATGTTTTACGTGATCCAGGCGACGACGACGATCATCCTGGCCCTGGCGGCCAACACCGCCTTTGCCGACTTTCCGATTCTGCTGTCGGTGATCGCCCAGGACCGGTACGCTCCCAGGCAGTTAGCCCTGCGTGGGCACCGTCTCAACTTCAACAACGGCATCCTGGTGTTGGCGGTGCTAGCGGCGCTGCTGATCATCGTATTTCAGGGCGACACCCACCTGCTGATCCCGCTGTACGCCGTGGGGGTATTCACCGCCTTCACCCTGTCCCAGACCGGAATGTTGGTGCACTGGCTGCGTCTGAAGACCGAGGGCTGGCGGTGGAAGGCCTGCATTAACGGTCTGGGGGCAGTGATGACTTTTGTCACCGTGATCATCATTGCCGTCACCAAATTCTTATCAGGCGCCTGGATCGTTGTCCTGCTGATCCCGCTGATCATCCTGTTCATGCTCAGAATCCACGGACACTATAGATCAGTTGCGCACCATCTCGACATTCCCAATGAAGAGCTGAAGACGTTGAGCCTGGATGCAACCTACCAGCATCACGTGATCATCCCGATCGACAGCATGAACGCCATGGTAGTGAATGCCCTGCGCTATGCCAAGAGCTTGGGGTCCAGCGTGGAGGCCTTCCATGTGGAAACATACATCGGCGAGGCTGACAAACTGAGGAAGAAGTGGTCGCTGCTAAACATAGATGTGCCTCTGATTATCAGGCACTCCCCCAACCGGCAGGTTGTGGCGCCGTTGCTCGAGTATATCGAATCCGAGGAGCACGCCTCGAAGCCGGGTGACATCATTACGGTGCTGCTGCCCCAGTTTATCGTCACCAAGTGGTGGGATATGGCGCTGCACAACAACACCAGCCTCTTTATCGCCAACGCCCTGTTCCACAAGCGGAACATCGTCGTCTCGGTGCTACCCTTCTATCTGGAAGATATCATCGACCGGGACAAGTGGGTGCAGGGGGACACGCCCGAATAACCCGCCAGTAAAACTACCCAGGACATTTGATATAACAGCCGGGGGTACCCTTCCAGGCTCGCCGCTGGAGTATCCCTGGCAGTCTGCATTTCCAGACGGACTCGGCTAGTCAGTTTGGCTGGATGACGATCGTCTCACTCTCTTCCCGATATGCTCGCCTTTTTAGCGATCGGTTGTGCCCACCGATTGGTTTCCTGCAGCTTCAAACCTTTCTCCCCGAAGCATGGCCAATACCGGATTGCAGTTATTTTATTTTTTGGTGTCCCCGGGGGCGCTTACTACGGTGGTCCGGGAGGCCATATTGAAGACGTTTTCTGTCCCCGGCGGGCACGGGATGCGAATGACCATCAGCGTAGGGAAAGTATACAAGATACATCAATAAAAAAGTATTGTAATTTCCTGGTGATATAAATAAAATATAAACAAACAGTAAGAAAAGATAAATATATTATTAATATCATTGACCGGCAAAGATGCCCCAAGTTGGGATAAGGATGTCCCCGTTATGTTAGCGGGGATTTTTGTATTCAGGCAAGGCTAGAGTGACGCCGGTATCAGCAAGGATTGCTGACCGGCAAGGCAGAGAGGCCCTTGATCGAGGAACGATGCCGTTCCTGTGATCGGGGGCCTTTGTGTTTAATTTTAGGAGGGAGGTGGCGCCATTACATTTTGTCTCTTATTGGAGCCTCTGCAGAAAAGTTCAGAGGCACCCGCAAGGCAGGCGAAGATAACGCATTATTACCTGAATGAGTCTAAAGGGGGTTTAAGGCATGGTTAAAATCGAGGCTATCTTACGGCCCAATACGTTCGAGCAGATCAAGGACGCGCTCGGCGAGTTCGGCGCCAAAGGCTTGACTGTAACTCAAGTAATGGGATGCGGCCTTCAAAAAGGGCGGACCGAGGTCTACCGGGGAACGGAGTTCACATTCAACCTGTTGCCCAAGATCAAATTGGAAATTGCCACTACGGACGACAGGGCTGACCAGATCGTCAAGATCATCTGCGAGAAGGCTCGCACCGGCAGCATCGGCGACGGCAAGATCTTCATCTCCAAGCTGGATAATGCGGTCAGGGTGCGCACTGGCGAGACGGGCGATCAGGCCCTGGTCTGATCATCGCCGGTCTCTATCGTATCCAAGCACGCCAAGGGAGTGATTAGATTGGCAAAGCGTCAGAAATTTTTATTCTGGGCTGTGGCGACGATGGCGGCGGCAGTAACAATCAGTGGGATTACCTATACCTGTTTATCGGTGCTGGGAACGCTGCAGATCAATATCTTCGGACGGCCGGTACCGGCCTGGCTGATCGGCATGGTGACAGTTTATTGGGGTGGACGCATGCTTTATAAGCTGTATCGCCTGCCGTGGAGGCAGGGTGTGGTCAGGGCCGGGTAATTGCAGCGTAAACAAGTAGACTTTTTGACAATAACTGAAATTGAAGGAGGAAGAGCATTGAGAAAGTTATGGTTAACCTGTGGATTTAGTGCCATATTTCTACTGATCATGGCCGGGGTGGCCTTTGCCGGAGATCCTACCGGCGCCAACCTGTCCGGTCAGGCCACCTATGATGCGCTCTACAGCGGCAAATCAGCGACTGAGGCGATCGGGCACAACGCCCTGGCGATCAACTTTGTCTGGACACTGGTCACCGGCTTCCTGGTCATGTTCATGCAGGCCGGTTTTGCCCTGGTGGAAACCGGGTTCTGCCAAAAGAAGAATGCGGCCCACGTGATGATGACCAACTTTGTCATTTACCCGCTGGGCATCATAGGATTCTTTCTCTGCGGGTTCGCCTTCATGTTCGGCGGCGCTTCCGGCATTGCCTCCCTTGGCGGTACGGCGCCTCTGACCGGCATGCTGGAGATCGCCAAAGGCTGGGGCATCATCGGCACCAAGGGTTTCTTTCTGACCCAGGGTGGCACCTATGACGTGGGTGTCTATGCCCTGTTCCTGTTCCAGATGGTCTTCATGGACACGACGGCGACCATCCCTACCGGCGCCATGGCTGAAAGATGGAAGTTTTCCGCGTTTGTCGTGTACGGCCTGTTTATCTCGATGATCACCTATCCGATTTTTGGCAACTGGGTCTGGGGCGGTGGCTGGTTGTCCAAGCTGGGAACTAACTTGGGCCTGGCGCATGGCTACATCGACTTTGCCGGCTCCTCGGTAGTGCATGCGGTTGGTGGCATCACTGCCCTGGCCGGCGCCATGGTCCTTGGTCCAAGGATCGGTAAGTTCAACAAGGACGGCACTGCTAACGCTATTCCGCCCCATGACATCCCCATGGCCCTGCTGGGTACGTTCATCCTGGCCTTCGGGTGGTTTGGGTTCAACCCAGGCAGCACGCTCGCCGGTACGGACCTGCGGATCGCCGTAGTAGCGGTCAACACCATGTTGGCCTCGGCTACCGGGGCTTTAGCCGCCATGTTCGTCATGTGGAAGTTCTTCAAGCACCCCGATCCGTCCATGACCGCCAACGGCATGCTGGCGGGGCTGGTGGCGATCACAGCGCCCTGCGCCTTCGTGAATGCCTGGGCGGCGGCGATCATCGGTGCTGTAGCCGGAGCGCTGGTAGTCGGTTCGGTGTTTTTCGTCGAGCGGGTGCTGAAGGTCGATGACCCGGTCGGCGCCGTCTCGGTGCATGGCGCCAATGGAATCTGGGGCGTGCTGTCGCTGGGTCTGTTTGCCGACGGCGCATACGGCGACGGGTGGAACGGGGTTACAGGCACCGTGCGCGGGCTGTTCTACGGGGATGCCCACCAGTTCGTGGCCCAGGTCATCGGGGCGGTGACCTGCATCATCTTTATCTTCACCCTTTCCTACCTCTTCTTCAAGCTGCAGGATAAGCTCATGGGTCTGAGGGTCAGTCCGGAGATCGAATTGGCGGGCTTGGACATACCGGAGATGGGCATAGCCGGCTATGATGACGGCGAGAAAGCGACGGCCTAGTTTCTAACGGTGCTGTTGTCACCTCGAAGACAGCGACAAGGGTATACAAATTGATGCGAGGGTCTGGGGATGAGCCTCTCGGCTCATACCCAACCTTGCTGATGTGATGGGGATTTGAGCAGAGAGGGGGGTTCGACCGTTGTTGATCGGGATTGTGTTCGTTTTCTTGTTGGTGTTGTTGCTGCCTTTCTTTATCAGGCAGGTTGAGCAGAACCTGGAGGTCTTTCTGCTGCTGATGGGACTTCTAGCCGCTGCTATCAGCGGGATGTTGAATCTCGGAGCGGTGACCGAGATCTTTAAAAATTCCCTTTTGTACATGATCACTGCTGCCGTTTTGATATCGGGCATGTTATTCAAACTCTTGAGACCAAGGATCAAACTGGGTATCGAGGGTATTCTGCGCTTTATTCCCCTGCAGGTGTTCATCTGCCTGGTAATAATCATGCTGGGGTTATTTTCCAGCCTGATCACGGCAATCATCGCCTCCCTGGTGCTGGTGGAGATTGTCCATATATTGCCGCTGGCACGTCCGGAAAAAATCAAAGTCAACATCATTGCCTGTTTTGCCATCGGCCTGGGGGCCGTGCTCACCCCGCTCGGTGAACCGCTGTCGACCATTGTGATCTCCAGGCTGAATCAACATTTCTGGTACCTGTATCAACAGGTGGGCATGTTCATCATTCCTGGCATCATTGCCATGGGTATATTGGGCGGCTTGACGATCAGAAAAGGAGCGCTTTTGCCGGATCTTCAGGATTCCGAAGAAGAAGTAGTGGAAACCTATACCGATGTGATCGTCCGGGCGCTGAAAGTATTCATATTTGTGGTGGCGCTGGAATTTTTAGGAGCTGGATTTAAGCCATTGGTGGATGCCTATGTTGTTTTTCTGGATAGCAGGATCCTGTACCCGCTCAACATGATCTCGGCGATTCTGGACAACGCCACCTTGGCTGCAGCCGAAGTGAGCTTGAAGATGGGCAAGGCCCAACTGGTGGCCATTCTGATGGGATTGCTGATCAGCGGGGGCATGCTGATCCCAGGCAATATTCCCAATATCATTTCGGCAGGGAAGTTAAAAATTCGCAGTTCAGAATGGGCGCGCCTGGGCATGCCTCTGGGCGGCGCCTTGATGTTGATCTATTACCTCATCCTGTTCGTAATCTGATGATGAGCTTGGATAATGATTGGCCTTTTCGGGCTTTCTATGATCAATGGCCCCATCCATATGGTGATTTATCAACGGGAAATCCCCGATCCTGCGATGACAACCTTTTCGGCTGGCCTCTATCGGCCACGGAGGTGAGAGGCATCATGTTCCCACGGATCATCACCACCAAACGCCAGGGCAAAGAGTACCACTATCTGGCCATGGTGGAATCCTACCGGGAAAAGGGCAAGATCAAACAGCGCCAGGTCGGGAACCTGGGCAACATCGACATGTACAGCGAGAAGGAGATCCTGAGCCTCATCAACAAGCTGAGAAGCTTGTTACGCGGCTCGGGTGAAAGAAAAGATCAGGCAGCGCCAAGCAGTGAATCCGGGCAGTATCGACGGCCGAAGCGAAGTGGGGATTCCGGGCCCGATCAATAAGCTCGGTTGTTTATGCGGCAACACTGTTTGGGGGATTGCCATTCAGACTGTCTGCAGTTCTAATACGCGATTCTGCATGTCTAACGAGGCATCCTGCCATTTGAAAACGGCCATTCGTAACCAGCCAGCCACGGCTTTGCCTGCAATGCTACTTCTCTGCTCTCCATTTTTATCGGTAGATAGCCCATATCCAGGATGTGGGCTAATTGTCTTGCTAACGCCCCCTGGCATTGGTAAGACTGGCAGGGGCACGTAGTGATGATTGTCACTACGGGCCCCTTGTTGGCGGGGCTATTGTCATGATGGGAGCGATTCCAAAACCAACGGCAAGGAGCGTCTACCTTTCATTCTGGAACTCCTAAATCTTCAGTAGTAGCCGGGTTAAACCGGTCTGTAATAAAACAAATTCCACCATCCCCGGTGTAAGTATACATGATACTTGCAGCAGGCCTGTTGACGGCACGCGAGTTGTCTGCAATAATAAATTAAAATTTTCAGTTGCATAATAGCGTGATAGATCGGATAGGGCGAAGCAGCCTTCATTAAAAGGATCATTGTGGATAGCCCTGTCCGGGGAGTAAGTGTTTTACTGAATATGGTCGTAACCGCGATGCTGCGGTTCGACAAGGCGATGCCGCCCCTGATATGAGGAACGAGGTTGTTCCTGTAATCGGGGGTTTTTATATTTCTCGGGGAGGTGGTATTGCAGGTAAAAACCGCAGAGGGATGTTGACAAGATGCCGGATCTGCAAAGTAAGGCACAATCCGGCAAGTGGATTGGCATTTATGAAAGTAATCAGAAACAGTATGTGACTGCAAGTGGTTATCGAGCCTTATTAATATCACCTAATATTAGAAGGGGGTCCCGAAATTATGGCTGAGACAACAATGAAGAAAACCTTAACCCTGACCGGAGTAACGGTCAACGCCATGGCCCTGATCGCTCCGGGTGCGTTCCTGTGGCTGACATTTCAGGTGCAGGCGGCCCAGGTGAACTCCGCCGGACAGACCACCGCCGTGGACATGTTTGCCGGTTTGGTGCTGGCGCTGATCCTGGCTTTTCTCACCGCCATCTCCTATGCCAAGCTGGCGGAGAAATACCCCGAAGCCGGCACCGGCAGTTCGTACTACTTTACCGAGCAGGCCTTCCTGAACGAGGATAAGCTGTCTGCCTTCGCCAGGGTGTCGAAAGTGATCGTCGGCTGGTTTTCCCACCTCTATTACTGGGTCTATCCCGGGGTGATGGTGGCGATGATGGCCGTGCTGATCAACTACATCTTCGGTCAGTTCGGCGTGACCCTATCACCGCTGTGGGAAATCATAGTGGCAGTGGTCTTCTCTTTCCTGACTGGTTATGTGGCCTTCCGCGGCATCAACGGCTCGACCATGACCAGTATCGTCATCAACGTCATCCAGATCGTGACCCTGGTGTTCATCACCGTGCTAGCGCTCATCTACCGGTTTACCAATCCGCAGCACGTAACGTTCGTGCACACCACCCTGACGTCGGTGGTGGCGCCGCATAGTCTCTCCAACGTGTTGTTCCAGGCCACCATCGCCATATTGTTGTTGGTCGGTTTCGAATCAGCCACCGCTCTGTCGGCTGAAGCCCAATCTCCCAAGCATGTCAGCCGGGGCGTGATCATCTCGCTGGTATTACAGGGATTGATCTTCTACCTCTTCGAGTATTTCGGCGCCAATGCCTGGCTGAACACCGCCTACACCCAAACGGTCAACGGAGTGACCGTCAGCGGTATCGCGGCCGCTGCTGCCTCCGGGGCGCCGATCGGCGACATGTGCAAGCTCCTCGGGGATTCCCTGCTGAATAATTCAGGCTTCATCCTGATGATCGTCGTCGCTATCTCGGTGGCCATCGCTGTGTTCGGCACGACGCTGGCCTGCATGAACACGGGCGTCCGGGTGACCTACGCCATGGCCCAGGACGGGGAAGTCCCCAGCCTGTTGAACGTCCTGCACCATAAGCACGCCACGCCGCACACCGCTGTCTGGGTGATCACCGTGGTATCTGCCGTGATCGGCGCCGTCGGGGTGTTGTCGATCACCAACCTGACCGCGGTCACCCTGTTGTCCAACATCGGCACCTTTCTGCTCTACGGCATGACCAACCTGATCGCTCTGATCGCCTTTTTGCGCCATCCCCAGCGTAACGTCTTAACTCACATCATCGTACCCGTCCTCGGGTGTCTGGCTAACATCGGGATGCTGCTGGCGGTCCTCTACCTCGGCATCCTGGGCGGCGGCATCACGCAGACAGCTGCTATGGCAGCAATCGTGGTTACGGTGATCTGGCTGATCGTGGGTATCGTCTACTTCCTGAGCAACACCAAGGCAAATGGTCGCAAGATTATTGCCGATGCAGGAGCATAATGCTATAAATAGGCTGAACGGCAAATAACTTCATGGTACTAGGGCACTGGTTTCGGGTGCCCTTGTCCCAATTGGGGGCATTAGTTAGATGGGAGATCCGATCAAGGAAGAGAAGGATAACCATGGGGAATATCTGCAGGTGCATGGATGTACCGACAAGGGTCAACTGCGCCCTCATAATGAGGACTACTATGGATTTTACCTACCTGCAGACAGCAATATCAAAGATCGGTTGGGCAGCCTCTTCGCCATCTCCGACGGTGTGGGCAGCCATTTAGCCGGGGAAGCGGCCAGTGCCGAAGCGGTGAACACCGTGCTGCAAGAATACTACTTTGGCAGCTATACTGATAAATTGCCCGGGCGTTTGCGGGATGCCTTTAATCATACTGCGGTGCATATCTTTGACCTGGCCAAGGCCAACCGGGCGTTCAGCAACATGCAGTGCACGCTGTCTGCCCTCCTGATCAGGCAAGGCAAGTTCCATATCGCCCATGTCGGCGATTCCAAAGTATTCCTATTGCGATCGGGCCGGTTCGTGCAGTTGACCAAGGACCACAGCCTGGTTGGCCGGCTGGTGCGCCTGGGTTTTGTAACCCCGGAGGCGGCGCGCTCGCACCCCAACAAGCATGTGCTGCTCAGATCCCTGGGGGAGCAGCCGATCATGCCGGCAGACATGTACGCGGGCAATGCGTTGCCGGGAGATCTCTTCTACCTGATCACCGACGGTATCTTGGAACATATGACCGAAGAAGAGCTAAAGTTGTTTTTGCTGGAACATGGCCATGAGACTGATGCCTTGAACAAATTGATAGAACAGTTAAATGAACGCGGCGGTTATGATAATATGACTATATTGACCATCAAAATTGGTGAAAAATAACTTAAAGGCTTTGCTCTCCTCAAGAGAGTGGAAATATTTGCGTTATTTTTATAGACAAAATCATTGTCAGGAGCTATATTTACCAAAAAAACAAAGGCGGTGTCACTGATGACCAAAATTGAATGCATATTGCGTCCCAATAAGCTGATCGATGTTAAAGATGCTCTGGGCAAGTTAGGCGTTAAGGGGATGACCATCACCGAGGCTATCGGGTGCGGTCTCACCAAAGGGCACACGGAACTGAACTTGGATGATGAATTTGCGGTCAACCTGCTGCCTAAAACCAAGGTAGAAATAGTGGTCACAGATAGCCTGGTAGACCAGGTGATCAAGGTGATCCTGGAATCTGCCCGCACTGGCGAAATTGGGGACGGCAAGATCTTTATTTACCCTGTAGCCAATGCCATCCGCATTCGCACCGGGGAGAGCGGGGAAGGCGCCATATGATCAAAAGACGTCAAACATTTGACGGGGTAAATTGAAATGTTCACTCCAGAGGCAGGAGCGGTTATCGATGACCGGTATAAACTGATCCGACCCCTGGGTCATGGGGGGTTTGCCGGCGCTTTCCTGGCTGAAGACGTCAGCACCAATGAAATGGTCGTCCTCAAGTTTCCAGACATCTCTCAGCTGGGCGACCCGGCGGTTTATGAAAGATTCCGGCGGGAGATAGCCATTGGCAAACTGCTCAATCATCCGGATGTGCCTGCTGCCCTGTCATTTTCAGAGGGCAATCCACCCTATCCGCCTTATCTGGTATTGAAATATATGGAAGGAGAAGCATTAATCACAATAATCAAAGAAAAAGGCCGGTTTCCAGTGGACGAGGCGGTGGAGATGGTCTCCAACTTGCTGGAAGTCCTGCATTATTGCCACCAGCAAGGGGTTTATCACCGCGACATTAAACCGGAAAATTTATTGCTTAGTGCTAATGGACGCTTGCAGATCATCGACTTCGGCATAGCCGTTATGGAAGGCGCCCCGCGAGTGACCTGGCGAGGGTTTTCCGGCCTGATGGGAACACCCGAATATATGGCGCCCGAACAGATAAAAGGCGAGCGAGGCGGTGCCAGGAGCGATATCTACGCCGTCGGCTGCCTGCTCTATCACCTGTTGGCCGGCCATCCTCCCTTTACCAGCGATAATCCTCTAACCACCATGTATCAGCATATGACCGACGATCCCAAGCCACTGACCGCTATTCGGCCGGATATCCACCCCGGCGTCTGGGCTGCTGTTAGAAGAGCCTTGCGGCGGCGCAAAGAGGAGCGATACGATTCGGCGCTAGCAATGGCCAATGATCTGCGCCATCCCCAGAACGTCGATCTAAAATGGTTGACAGAGCCCGATCCTCCCTTTGCTACGGCGGCTTCATCCGACGGCATAAATTGGGTAATCATAGCCGCATCGGCTTTAGGTGCCGTCATACTGGCCTTGTTATTCTATTTCTTAAACAGGCATTGATCATCGGGAAGGGATATTCTACCGAACTATTATTTTAACAATGGCGAGGCTAATCCGTTTGTGAATTGCATGCGCTGCGTTATTGTTTATTATCAACTGGGAGATGCGCCATAAACATTGTTAATGTAATATGTGGCAACGGCCATTACCTATAGCAGGGGGGACAGTCCAACATGGGACTGCGCCCCCTGATGATATTTCCGCGGCTATAAGTACAAGCAGGCCTTTGGGCCCAAGGCTCGGGCGTCCACCGTAGGGGGTGTCCCGGAGCCGGGCGAAGACCAGGTGGTGTCTGAAGAACGCGGAGGCAGGATATTTCAACTAGTTATAGAAGTAAAAAACTGGCATTATCCAAAAAGAATACATAATACTTGACAGAAACATGTTGACGAATTGCCTGATCCTCTGGTTATAATTTATTAACAATTCTCGTTCGGCAAAGATGCCGGACCAGAACCGGGATAAGGGAGTCCCTGCTGTAATACGGTTTGTAGGGAATCCCCGTCCGGTAGAACGGGGTTTTTTATTACCATAAATAGCCGCGACTGCAACGCAGCGGTTCGGCAAGGCAATGTTGCCCCCTGTTTTGGGAATGAAGACGTTCCCAGGATTAGGGGGCTTTGTCTTTTTTGCCGGAGAGGGGGGGGGAAGTTGCCGGTCAGGCCTTTCGTGTTCGGGCAATATTGAAGAGGGTAATTTCGGATAATTCTCTGTAATGCTACTGATAAATAGGGAGGGGGAGTTGTTGTCATGAAGAAGAAATTGCTCTGGGCCTGCTGTTTGATGCCCTTATTGTGGCTGGCAAGTTCGGGAATAGCCTTGGCGGCTGATGCAGCCCCGAAGATCGATAGCGGTGATACAGCCTTCGTGCTGCTCTGTGCCGCCCTGGTGCTGTTGATGACCCCGGGTCTGGCCTTCTTCTACGGCGGCATGGTGCGCCGCAAGAACGTGCTAAGCACCATCATGTATTCCTTTATCATCATCGCCCTGATTTCCGTGCAGTGGGTGCTGTTCGGATATACTCTTGCCTTTGGCCCTGACAAGCTGCACCTGATCGGAAATCTCTCGTGGCTGGGTTTGATCGGTGTCGGTGGCGCGCCAAACCCGGACTACGCGGCCACCATTCCCCACATGGCGTACATGGCTTTCCAGATGATGTTCGCCATTATCACCGCCGCCCTGATCTCCGGATCCTTTGCGGAAAGGTTCCGCTTTCCGGCCTTCTTGATCTTCACGCTGCTCTGGACGACCATAGTCTACGATCCCCTGGCACACTGGGTATGGGGCGCTGGGGGCTGGCTACACAACCTGGGTGTGCTTGATTTTGCCGGCGGTACCGTGGTCCATATCAGCTCCGGTGTTTCCGGCCTGGTCACGGCGCTCGTTCTGGGCAAGCGCCGGGGTTACGGGAAGGAACCGATGGTGCCGCATCACCTGCCGTTTACAGTGCTGGGAGCCGGTCTGCTCTGGTTTGGCTGGTTCGGGTTTAACGCCGGGAGCGCCTTGGCCGCCAACGGTCTGGCCGCCAACGCCTTCGTGGTGACCAACACTGCGGCAGCCGCGGCGGCACTTTCCTGGGTCTGTACCGAGTGGATTCATAACGGCAAGCCGACCATACTGGGCGCGGCCAGCGGCTGTGTGGCCGGTCTGGTGGCGATCACCCCGGCCTCGGGTTTCGTCACTCCCCTCTCAGCGGTGATCATCGGTCTGATCGGCGGCATCATCTGCTACTTTGCGGTCAGCGTCATGAAGGCCAAGCTGGGTTATGACGACTCCTTGGACGCCTTTGGCGTGCACGGCATCGGCGGCACCTGGGGCGCACTGGCAACAGGATTATTTGCCACCACTGCCGTCAACTCGGCTGGCGCCAACGGACTCTTCTTCGGCAACCCCGGCCAACTCTGGACGCAGTTGATCGGCGTGATCTCCACTTGGGCGTTTGCTGCCATTGTCACCTTCATTATCCTGAAAGTGGTCAGCCTGTTTACCAAGCTTCGGGCTAGCGATGAGGAGGAAGCGGCCGGGCTTGACCTGCCGATGCACGGCGAGCGCGCCTACGACTTCATCTCATAACCGCGCCTTTGTTGCGAGCCCGGCAGCGATTAGGATGGAGAAGAACGTACAGGAAATGATGAAGCAATAGATAAATATTTTATGATCGGAGGGCGGGAAGTCGATGGTCAAGCTGGAATGCATTATCAGGCCTGAAAAACTGGATGACGTCAAGGATGCCCTAGCCAAGACCGGCAACCCTGGCATGACTGTTTCCGAGGTCAAAGGGTGCGGCCTGCAGCGGGGCTGGAAAGAGGTATACAGGGGTGTGGAGAGCTCCATCAACCTGTTGCCCAAGATCAAGATCGAGGTCGTGATCAGGGACGAGTATCTGGATCAGGTGCTCCAGCTCATCTGCCAGGCAGCCAGGACCGGGGATGTGGGTGACGGCAAGATCTTTATCTACCCGGTGGCCAATGTGGTCAGAATCAGGACCGGTGAAACCGGGGAGTCTGCTGTCTATTAACTGAACCCGCAGGGGCAGCGCACTAGTTGACATAAGTGCTTTAACAGGCCCGCCGTACAGAACCGGCGGGCCTGTTTATGGATTTTGAGCTCGGGTCCAGTGCCCCCCGAAGACCCTGGACCGACCAGAGACCCGGTGCCGCCAGCGGATCATCATGGCGGTATCATCTTGTTTTAGAAAAAAGGAAAAGAGCACTCTGTGAGCGAATAGTTCATTCCATTGGTGAAATGATTTCTGCTACATTATCTGCAGAGGAGGAACAGAACTAGTGACCAAGATTGAGTGTGTCATCCGGCCTGAAAAGCTGGATGCGGTGATGGATGCCCTGGGGCAGTTTGGCAACCCGGGCATGACTGTCTCCGAGGTCAAGGGATGCGGCCTGCAAAGAGGCTGGAAAGAGGTTTACCGGGGGGTTGAGTCAAACATCAGGCTGCTCTCCAAGGTCAAGCTCGAGGTTGTCGTCAGGGACGAGACTATTGATCAGGTCGTACAGCTGATCTGCCGGGCCGCCCGCACCGGTGAAGTGGGCGATGGGAAGATCTTCCTCTACCCGGTGGCCAATGTGGTCAGGATTAGAACCGGCGAGACCGGGGAGTCGGCCATTTACTAGAGCCTGGTTCAGCAGGCCAGGGTGACGATCGTAGTCCCAGACGGGCAAGGACGCCCGGTAAGTCTGGGCCAGGTCAAGCTAACACCAACTGCAACATAAGTTTTATGGCGACGGTGCCATCCATGCGGATAATGATGTCCGTGTATGCTCTATTGCGTCTCCTGGAGCCCCGTCGAAATACGGGGTTACGTGTTTTTTATGGCTTAATTCACATTGCGATTGTTTAATAATCAGCCGCACCTGCGCAGTTGTGGGACGGCGTGGCAGTGGTGCCTCTGTTAATGGGAGCAATGACGTTCCCGGCGATAGGGGCATTTATTTTTTACCCACATTATTGGCCAATGATGGCCGAGGGAGGACGTGTCATGCGCAACAGGCGCTTATTAATCCCTAGCAGCCTGTGTGGGTTTTACAGCCCAAAATAGGCTGGTAACACCGTAGTAAAAGCATTACGACGGCAATATGATCATGGCGGCCATAGTGCTTAAACGTTTACCCTTGCTTTTTGCTC
>Ga0187886_1001680_pt1 | contig 19335 bp, 10 predicted proteins | sample June2016WEW_20_1_FD_133001 | JGI IMG/M metagenome (GOLD analysis project Ga0187886, IMG submission 133001) | Peatland microbial communities from SPRUCE experiment site at the Marcell Experimental Forest, Minnesota, USA - June2016WEW_20_150 | ecosystem: Environmental > Terrestrial > Soil >... | reverse complement strand
TGAAAAAGACTTCATAGAAGGATTGAGAAATCGTGCTAATGTCCCGATAGCAAACTTCGCGGGCATAACTTCCCTTGGCGGGCTGGTGGCTCTGTTAAAAGCCGCCAGATTAGTTGTAAGCAACGATACCGGCCCCGGCCACATTGCCGCTGCTTTGGGCGTGCCGGTTGTTTTGATATTCGGCCCGACCAATCCCGCCAGAGTGCACCCCTATAACCGGCCCGAATGTGCAGTTGCGGTTGAACCCGACAGCAGGGGGATGAAAGCCGACAGTGCCGACCCGAAACACGATATTAAAGCTGTAACGCTCGATGAGGTTTATCAAAAGGTATGTGAGCAGCTTAGCAATGCTCGATGAAGTTTTTTTGCTGTTGTGTCCTCCAGTTCGGCCTCTGTTCCTATTTTACTTCGCCCCTTAGGGGCTGCGTAATACTAATGCTCCTCATGACGGCTTCCGGAAACAACAGCATTTAGGATAACTGTTTTTTCCTTGCCTGTCCGGCTGAAAAATGTATAATGAAATACACCTTTGACTGGGGGCAAAAGGTGAGAGAGAGAAGGAGAAGGGTATGAGAGAAAAAACACATCTAAAGTCTATCGTAATCTTGGCGTTTTTGGTCGTTATAGTTCTATCCGCCAGCTCAGCAAATAAGGCATTGGGCGTAACCTACACAGCAACCGATTTGACCCCCAGCGGATTCAGTAGTTCTCGAGCTCTTGGCGTCAGCGGCAATCAGCAGGTCGGCGAGGGCTATTCGGCAGGCGGCAACTGGCGTGCCTTGCTCTGGAGCGACAATGCAGAAAGCTGTGTCGATTTGACCCCCAGCGGATTCGGTGGTTCTCGTGCTCGCGGAATCAGCGGCAATCAGCAGGTTGGTTATGGATATTCGGCCACAAGTAGCCGTAACCACGCCTTGCTTTGGAACGGCAGTGCCACAAGTTATGTCGATTTGAACCCAATCGGATTCACTCAATCTTATGCTCGCGGAATCAGCGGTACACAGCAAGTCGGCTATGGTTATGGTTCAGCCACAGGTAACCATGACCACGCCCTGCTCTGGAGTGGCAGTGCTGATAGTTTCATCGACTTGAACCCAAGTGGATTCGATAGTTCTAATGCTTATGGGACTAACGGCACTCAGCAGGTTGGCGAGGGCTATTCGGCCACAGGCTTCAACTGGTGTGCCTTGCTTTGGAATGGAAGTGCGGCAAGCTGTGTCGATTTGAACCCAAGCGGATTCACTGGGTCTGCGGCTTACGGAACCAACAGCACTCAGCAGGTCGGCGATGGTATTGGTTCGGCCACAGGATATACATTCCACGCCTTGCTATGGAGCGGCAGTGCCGCAAGCTGCATCGATTTGAACCCCAGTGGATTTGTTTCCTCTCAAGCTTTCGGTATCAGTGATACTCATCAGGTCGGTTATGGTTTGGTCACAAGTGGCTATGACCACGCCTTGCTCTGGAGCGGTAGTGCGGATAGCTTCGTAGATCTGCATCAATTCCTGCCAACCGAGTTCGTTTCTTCTCATGCTCAGGCCATCGATGGTTCTGGGAACATCGTTGGCTATGCGACAGATAGTTCAAATAATACACATGCTATTCTTTGGGAGCCGGTCCCAGAACCTGCCACGCTTTTTCTTCTCGGCCTTGGCGCGGTGATTTTAAGAAAACGTAAAAAATAATAAGCATTTATTCTCTAACTCCTATCGGCCTGCGACTAACTTGCCTCGGCGACAAGCAGAGCAATTTTTCAATCAAAAGCGCAGGTAGTTTGTTGTTCAAATCTTAAATTTTCTAAATTTTTTTTACTTCTTTAATATCAGCGGCTTATCTTTCAAAGGCAAAGCCGAAACACGCCAATTTTTCGACTCAAACGTGCATTTTCGCCCTTACTAAGGGAGAGAGGTATTACGTTATGAAAAACCAAAACATAGTTTTTACTTTTCACTTTTACTTTTTTACTTTGTATTTTCTGTGTCCTCTGTGGCTCAAAATGGTTCAATCAAAAATAATAAATTATGCAAAACGAACCCAATTTTCAAAAAAGTCAAATGTTTATAAGTCCAATGAGAATAATGGATTACGACGAAAAAATGAAATTGGACACTTGGTCAAAACAAACCCAATCAAACCCAATTTTACCGCCTCTGGCGGGTAAAATTGCCCTGAGCGCAGTCGAAGGGCCTGACCTAACTAATCACGGAAACGCATCTTTCGCAAATATCCGGATGTTGCGAATTGGAGCCGACGCTTGGCCAATAGTTCCAGCAGCGCTGGCATTTTTGATGGGGGCTTTTCTGTGCGGAGACGGTTGTTTCAGTTGCGCCTTTTTCCAGTTTAACTTCGCTAACGATGCAAAGGGCTGCGAAGTTTTTGACGCCGAATTGTTCAATCGCTGCGGCATCTTCGCCGGTGCAATGGATAGTAACGCTCGATTCCTGATTACTGCCGATAATTTTGTCTTTCCGAAGCGGCTCGAGAACGCCGAGCACCTTATTGCGCAGCTCCATCAGCTTCTGCCACTTCGGCTCATCGGCGAGATAGTCAATCGAGCCATCGACCTTCGGCATTTCAGCAAAGTGTATGCTGTCTTCGTATTGCGTTCCTTCGACTTCGCTCAGGACAGGCGCTCGTTGCTCGTCGCTCGTTTTCATCACTTCCCAGACTTCCTCGGCGGTATGCACCAAAATTGGGGCGAGCATTCGAATGAGACAATCCAGTATCTTATACATAGCCGTCTGTGCGCTGCGCCGCGAGAGACTATCTGCCAAATCACAATACATCCTGTCCTTGAGAACGTCCATATAGATGCTGCTCATTTCGACCGCGCAGAAGTTATGAATAAGGGTAAAGACCCTATGAAAGACAAACTCCTCATAGCTTTGAGTAACTTCGGCAATAAGCTTCTGCAATTGCTGCATCGCCCATTTATCGATTTCAAACATATCATTGTAGGCAACGGCCTTTTCGTTCGGGTTAAAATCATCGATATTGCCGAGCAGATACCGCAGCGTATTTCTGATTTTTCTGTAGGCATCCTGAATCCGGCCTATCAGCTCATCGTTGCAGCGTATATCTTCCTGATAATTTACGCTCGCCACCCACAGCCGGAGGATGTCCGAGCCGTATTTTGCCACCTCATCCTGGGCATTAACGTAATTACCCAGCGATTTGGACTGTTTCATTCCTTTTTCGTCAACGGTAAAGCCGTGCGTTAAAACACTCTTAAATGGCCCTTTGCCGGTTGCCCCAAGGGCCGGCAGAAGCGACAACTGGAACCACCCGCGGTGCTGGTCGCTGCCTTCCAGATATAAATCTACCGGCACAGGCCAGCCTGCTTTCAAAGCTGCACTATACCAGCTACAGCCGGATTCAAACCAGACATCGAAGATGTTTTCTTCCTTCTGCAAATCATCAAAATCAAACCCCTCCGGCAGTTCAAAATCCTCGCCGAGAAGCTGCCGAGGCGAATCTGTAAACCAGCAATTCGAGCCCTTCTCGCTGATGCGTTTGGCTACTGCCAGCACGGATTCTTTGCTCAATAGATATTGTCCATTGGAGTTCACAAAGACCGGTATCGGCAGTCCCCAGCTTCTTTGTCTGCTGATACACCAGTCGGGCCGGGATTCGAGCATTCCTTCAATCCGCTTCTGGCCCCACGCAGGAATCCATTTTACATTGCTGACACTTTCCAGCGCCAAATCGCGCAGACTCCTGCCCCCGCTCTTGTCTTCGCCAAGAAGACGCGGGGGCAACTCTTTATCGACGCTGATAAACCATTGCTCCGTTGCTCTGAATATGACCGGCCCTTTACTACGCCAGCAATGCGGATAGCTGTGCGTAATCTCGCCTTGGGCAAAAAGTAATCCTTTCTCCTGCAAGTTTTTATTTATGACGGTATCGACCTCTAAAACATTTCGCCCCCGCAGCCAGCCGGGCACTGTGTCGTCATAACAGCCGTTATCCAACACCGGCGAATATATCGCCAACCCATATTTCTGCCCCGACACATAGTCCTCCAGCCCGTGTCCCGGCGCAATATGAACAAGCCCTGTCCCATCCTCGGTTGTAACGTAGTCAGCAAGGATAACCATAAAAGCGTCTTCGTCCGTGGGATTATTTTCCACAAACGGATGCAAATATCGCAGACCTTCGAGATATTTGCCTTTAACCGACTTTCCACCGACTTTGTATTGTCCTTCTTTAAGACCACCTGCCTCTGTTACCGCCTTAATGCGTTCAGCGGCAACCAGTGATACGAAATCTTCGCCATCCTTTTTATATTGTAGAGCTGCATAATCCAATTCTGGATGAACCGCTGCCGCAAGATTAGCTGTAAGCGTCCAGGGCGTTGTCGTCCAAATCATAAAGCAAACTTTGGCATTTTCAGCTTCTTTTTTTTCAACGAGGCCGAGTTCTACCAATCGCCCAATGCTTTCTTTCGCAACCGGAAAGTTCACAAAGATACTCGGCGATGAAATATCCTTATATTCCAGTTCAGCTTCGGCCAGGGCTGTCTCGCAACCAATTGACCAGTGAATCGGCTTTAACTGCTTGTAAACCAATCCCTTGCCGACCAGCTCGGCGAAAACTTCCAAAATCCCGGCTTCATACGCCGGCGTGAACGTAAGGTAGGGATTTTCAAAATCGCCGAAAACCCCAAGCTCCTGAAACTGTTTGCTTTGGATTTTGACATACTTGCTCGCATATTGTTTGCAGAGCTTGCGGATTTCGAGCTTGTCTATGTTTTTTGCCTTTTCACCAAGCTCGGCAAAGACCTTTGCCTCAATCGGCAGGCCGTGACAATCCCAGCCCGGTATATAGGGGGCGTCGAAGCCGGCCATCGTCTTATACTTGACGACAAGGTCCTTAAGGACCTTGTTTATAACGGTCCCCATATGAATATCGCCGTTGGCATAAGGCGGCCCATCGTGCAATGTGTATAAAGGGGCACCACGTCGGGCCTGTCTTATCCTGGCGTAAATATTTGTCTTCGCCCATTCTTTGCGCAATTGCGGCTCACGCTGGGTAAGATTGGCCTTCATCGAAAAGTTGGTTTTCGGAAGGTTAAGCGTATCCCGATAACTTTTTTCTTTCTCTTGCGACATCCAATAAATCCTCAAAAAAACTAACAGAGCCTGTAAACTTACGCATTTTAAGCAGCAATGTCAACCCTATGTTCACCGCCAACAAAAAAGGCCTTTCAGAATTAGCTGCTCTGAAAGGCCTTTAGAACACGAAATATACCTTGCTCAGGGCAGCTTCATATTCTCCTCTATAATTATGATGGTCGCAATATTTATAATACTGTTCATAATACACCTTGCCTTGAAAATTACCAATCACAAGTCTACTATAATACTCGGCCAATGTCAAGATTAGGTTTAAAAAATCCGCTCGTCTCGGCGTAGCCGATGGGTGAAGCCAGGTGTGTAAATAAAATCTATGGTCAATCATCCATTGTCTTATTATACTATCTCTGATGCCGAAGAAACTTTACATAATTGATGGCCATGCGCACATTTACGCCGCTTATTATGCCCCGATGGGGCAGCGGCTGACGAGCCCCTCCGGCGAGCCGACTAAAGCCACCTACATCTTTACAACAGCTCTGTTCGGCCTTATCCAGCGGCAAAAACCCGATATGCTCGCTGTGGCAATGGACAGCAAGACCCCAACTTTCAGGACCAAAATCTACTCCGAGTATAAAGCCAATCGTCCACCTATGCCTGACGAGCTGCCTGCGCAAATCGACCGTATCGAACAGATACTTGCTGCGATGAACATTCCTGTCCTCCGCGTTGATGGATTCGAGGCAGATGACGTAATCGGAACAATCGCGAAGAAGGCTTCTAAAGACGGTATTGACACATACATTTGTGCAAAAGATAAGGATATGTATCAGCTTGTCGATGACCATACCTATATCTTCGATATAAAAAAAGGTGAGACTCTTGATGATGACACGCTTTACGAGAAATATAAGATTCCGCCTGAACATTTTATCGATGTTCTTGCCCTGCAAGGCGATGTGTCAGACAATATTCCAGGCGTGCCGCTAATCGGGGAAATGAACGCGATTAAGTTAATTCAGGAGTATGGTTCTCTTGACAATTTATATAAAAACATAGATGGAATTAAAGGCAAAAAAGGCGAAAATCTTCGCAAATTTAAAGAGCAGGCCTATCTTAGCAAGAAGCTCGTCATAATCAATACACAGGCGCCGGTTGAAATTGATTATCAGAAATTCGGGCTGAAAGAGCCCGATAAGGAAAAACTTGTCGCAATTTTTACCGAGCTCGGTTTCAATCGCCTGCTAACACAGTTGGGATTGGCAGCTTCCTCCGGTATTCAACCACCCGAACCCACCGTTTTGGCGGCCGATAGCCTTGGAGAACCCGCTTCAAGCAAAATAGTAAGTCACGATTATCAGCTGATAGATACACAGGAGAAGTTCGATAGTTTTATAAATCAGCTGAAAAAACAAAAACTATTTGCGGTTGATACTGAAACCACATCCATCAACGCTATGCGGGCCGACCTCGTTGGTGTAAGTTTTTCCTGGCAGCTGCACAAGGCATATTACCTGCCTGTCCGAGCCCCGTTAGGCCAGGAGCATCTCGACGCAAATATGCTCCGCCGAAAACTCGCACCGATACTCGAAGACGAAGATGTTAAGAAAATCGGCCAGAACATAAAATATGACCTGCTTGTCCTGAAAAATGCCGAAATGCCCATAAAAGGGGTTTATTTTGATACGATGGTCGCCTCTTATTGTCTCGACCCGCTGCGCAGCAGCCATTCGATGGATAGTATGGCCGCCGATTTCTTAAACTACCACTGCATCCCAATATCAGCACTTATCGGCAAAGGCAAAAATCAGCTCACCTTTGATATGGTCGATACAGCCGCAGCCTGTGAGTACTCCGCTGAGGATGCTGACATAACTTTTCAGCTTTACGAGTATCTGAAAAACCGCCTTGAAAAAGACCCGCCGATAAAGAAGCTGTTCGAAGAAGTGGAAATGCCTTTGGTCTCGGTCCTGACCGCTATGGAATACAACGGCGTTTCCCTCGACACCAAACTGCTGAAAAAAATGTCCGGCGAGCTTGCCGAGACACTCAAGACGCTGACCGACCGTATTTACGAATGCGCCGGCACCGCTTTCAACATCGATTCTCCAAAACAGCTTGCTGAAATCCTTTTTGATAGACTCGGTCTTGATTCTATCAGGATTGGCAAAGCCGGTCGCAGCACCGATGCAGATGTCCTCGGACAGCTTTCCGACCAGCATCCTATTATCGAGCTGGTTCTTCAATATCGCCAGATAAGCAAGCTGCAGAATACCTACGTTGATAAGTTAGGCCAGTTGATTAATCCCCGCACCGGTCGCGTCCACGCTTCCTTCAACCAGACTATAACCGCAACGGGACGTCTCAGTTCCAGCGACCCCAATTTGCAGAACATTCCCATCCGCACCGAGCTTGGCAGCAAAATTCGCTCCGCTTTTGTCCCGGAAAGCAAAACCGGCTGCATCCTCAGCGCAGACTATTCCCAAATTGAGCTGCGCCTGCTGGCGCATTTTTCAAAAGACCGGGCACTGATGTCTGCTTTTGCCGCCGACCAGGATATTCACCGTTTTGTCGCATCCCAGATTTACAATGTGCCGATTGAGGACGTAACCGATGAAATGCGCTCACACTGCAAAGCGGTTAATTTCGGCATCATCTACGGCCAAGGCGCATTTGGGCTGTCCCGCTCAATAGGAATAACTCAGGCCGAGGCGAAAAAATTCATCGATGATTATTTCGCTCGCTACAGCTCAATCCGCAAATTTATGGACAGCGTAATTAACACAGCTAAACGCACCGGCTTTTCCGAGACTATTTTGCACCGCCGACGAAAAATCCCGGACCTGGCCAGCAAAAATGCCGGCAAACGTGCGCAGGCCCAGCGCTTTGCAATCAACACCGTGATTCAGGGCTCGGCTGCGGATTTAATAAAGGTCGCTATGATAAACATCCAGCGAAAAATCGAAGCCGAGCATCTTGCGGTAAAACTAATTCTGCAAATCCACGATGAGCTTGTTTTCGAGCTGCCCGCCGACGAGGCAGAAAAACACGCAAAGTGGATTAGGCAGGAGATGACCGCTGCTATTAAACTTAGTGTCCCTCTGAAAGTTGATATAAGTTATGGCCCAACCTGGCTGAGCGATAAATAGCAATATCGGCTGTATTATGGGACTTGGATACGGCCGATTATCGTGCAATCCAACGGCTTCATTAACTCGGTTAGTTTCTTTATATCGGACGTATTTTTAGTGCAGATAAAAGCCGCCCGAGCGGCTGATATGATTTGCTTGCGGTCGGGACTGTTGGCTACAGATGGTGCGTTTATTAGTATAAAATCAAATTTATTGTCCAGCGCCCTTTCTACTATTTCCGTTATATTCATTTGTTTTGATTGGGAAAAATTGTGGCTGGGCCAGACCCATAGATTTTCGATTTCAGTTTGAACCGCCTTCGCACGCAGACCCCCTTGCTCTGCAGAAAGACCAAACACCTTGGCGATAGCGTCGCGCCTGAGGTCAAGGTCTATAAGAAGGCAGCGTTTCTTGTTTTTAGCCAGCCCGATAGCTATATTAACGGGTATTGTTACCGGCAGCACTCCCGCCTCAGCTGAGGTAAATAGAATGCTTTTGTATTTTTTCTTAACTCGTTTTATCCGCTTGATGATAGGTTCGTAATTGTCTTCAGGCCGTTTATCGCCATCTTCTTTACCATTAGTAAGATTAACGTTGATGACTTTCTTAAACTTTCGTCTTCTCAGGATTATTAGAATCAGCACAAATAATATGGTTGCAATTACAGCGGCGACAATGCACAGAATAATAATCCCTTGATTTTGAGATATTCCCAAACTCCACAAGATTTTATTCAGGATATTACCCATAGGCATCTCTTTTAGCATATAGCATTTTTATGTCCGCTATCTGCTATTCGCTATTCGCTGGAATAATCCCCACGACACAGTCTTTCAATGTCCCTTGCCACAATCTCTGCGATTATCTTCTCTTGCTCTGATAATAACGGTTTTGGCTGTTCGATAATATGGTCGACTATCTGGGTCTCTGGCTTTAATCTTTGGGCTTCGGTTTTTTGGCCGGGGGCCTTTCTTCTTATCGCGGTAATCCTTCGCTGCTCAGCCATAATCTCTTCAGCGAGGTCAAAACTCGGAATTTCGGATTTTTCCTGCAGTGTCTCCGTCTCTTTAGCAGGTGTTGTTTCTACTTGTCTGCCGTCCATGTGGCGGATTGGTATTGAGTTTGTATTTTTGTGAGTTGATATTTCTGCTGCATTTGTCTCTATGTTGTTGTTTTGTGTTTCTGGATTTTTGGGGGTATTGTCATCGTGCAGCGGTATTATATTGCGAGCGCGGAGAATATCCACCTTGCATTGCAGGATATCGGTATCAAATTGTTCGTTGTTTCCGGCCTTATTCACCGCTATAACCTCCTCTGATATTACATTAGTTTAACAAAATTGCAGGAATTAATCAAGAACAAATTGCAGCAGTTACCCCCCGCATCAGCAGTCAACCGGCTGTTATCAACCATAAAACCGCTTTCGAATGGCTGGATTACTGCTGGAACGGCTGGCCATTGTAAGCAATCGCTCGTTGGACAGGCCCCATTGAAAATTGCGTGAAATCGCCCGGATTGAATTGTTCTATTAGTGATTGAATATCATCGGCGGTGACAGCTTTTATGGCGTTAATGTCGTCTTCGATGGTGCGATACTGCTGTAAATATATCCAGTCCTCGCCAAGAACGTTTAATCGACCCATCGGCAGCTCATTCTTTATTACCAATGCACTTAGTATCTTGTTTTTTGCTGTTTTTATTTCATCTTTGGTTACACTGCTTTTGGATAAACTCTCGAAAATATCTTTAACGGTATCGAGCACTTTGCTGGTGTTTTCACTGCTGCAGTTGAGGTAACTGCAAAATATCCCTGTGCCATCCATAGGTCCAAACTGCATCGCAGCTACCTCTGCCAGTGCCTTGTCAACCAGCTCCCAGAAGAACCTTGACCCGACATTGTCGCCGACTATAGTTGCCAGCAGTGTGGCGGCAAATCTCCTCTGGTCCTGAGCCGGTACAGCAGGGGACATCAGACATATATGCTCGCGAGTCAGATTGGGTTTTTCGATTCGTTCCTTTTTTTTGCTGCCTGATGAATCTTCCAGTTTTCTGGGAGCGGCCCGCTTTTGCCACTTTTCGCAACCCCTTTCCACAACACTACAAATCTGCTCCCAATCGAAGTTACCTGCAAAGGCAACAACCATATTATTTGGCGCATAGCGGCTGGTAAAATAGTCCCGCATTTGTTCGACCGTTAGATTGGTGATACTTTCGTCACTACCCAAAACGCTGTTGCCGCAGGGATGACCATCGAAATGCAGGCTCCTGCACCTGTCCACCACGTCAAAGTTGGGCAGGTCTTTATGCATCGCAATTTCTTGTTTGATTACGTTTTTTTCGATATTGAAGTCTTCATCCCTCAACGCAGGTTTCATCAGCTCTGTCCATAATTTTGTTACCTCGACCAAGTACTCCGGCAAAACGGCCGCATAAAAAACAGTACTTTCCTCACCGGTGCCAGCGTTGAACATCGCTCCCGTTCTGTCGAACGCCTCGTTAACTTCGAACGTACTTAGCTTTTCAGTGCCTTTGAATAGCATATGTTCCAGGAAATGCGACACTCCGTTTATCTGCTTTGTCTCATCTCTCGAACCGGTTCTAACGAAAAAGCCCACCGCCGCCGATTTGGCGGATTTATTGACCTCGCCGATAACAGCCAGTCCGTTCGTCAGTATCTTCTTCTTGAATTCCATGTCTTATTCTACTTAACTTTTATCCGCCGAAGGCGGATGAATTTCCTTCGGCCCGATTGTTACCACGGTAAAGTCTTTGAACCGGTTGCGCCGCAAAAATCCTAAAACAGAATCAACCGTTGTTTGTTCTATTTTATTTTTAATCTCGTCCAGACTCCGGACTCTGCCAAGTATATAGTAATCGCCTCCAACACCAGTGGCCCTGCTGCCGGAGGATTCGCTTTGCAGGACGAGATCGCTTTTAAGCCCAACTTTGGCCCGTTCGATTTCTTCTTCGCTTATTCCGTCGCCGAGTCGATTGAACTGGCCCGCTATCACATCAAGTGTCTCCTGGGCCTTATCCGGCGTTGTCCCTGCATAGCAGGCTATACCGGCCGCCTCTTTCAGACTATGATACGATGCTACAACCGCATAGCACAGACCCCGCTTTTCTCTTACTTCTGTAAACAATCTGGCGCTCATTCCGCCCGAAAGAACCGATACCGCAACTATGGCATTATAATAGTCTTCGTCGGTCGGTTTGGCCGTCTCAGTCATTAACCCGATATGCACCTGCGCACCATCATTGTGCAGATGCGTGTATTTGCCTGCTTTTTTCTCTCCTAAAACCACTCTTTGCTGCGTCCTACCTTTGGTATTGGAAAAAAGTTTTTCCATTTGTGCGACGATGGCATCGAAGTCGTACTTGCCTGCAACTGCAAAAATTGTCTGCGACAGATTGAAATTGTTCTTGATGATTTGTTTTGTTTTCTCAACTGTCAGGGTTTCCAATTCTGAGATTTCGCCTAAAGGACTGCGCCCCAAAGGACTCGGATAGAATTGCTCTTGCAGCTTTAACATAACTTTATGCCGGGGGTCATCATCCAAAGCACGCACCCCATCGATTGCTAATTGCCTCGCTAATTCAAATTGGTCTTTTTTCAGATTGGCCCGCAGTATTATATCGGCATACAATTCTATTGCCTCAGCTAGGTTCCCCGCTTCCAGGGCAGCTCCGATGGTTATATGAGAGCTGCTGACCGAGCTGGCGCGATGCAGCCCAAGGCCGTCAAGGGCATCACCGAGGCCTCTGCTGTCTTTATCGCCTGCGCCTCTGAAAATCCAGTCGGCAATAACGCTTCCGGCCCCGCAACAGCCGTCCGGAAGCTGTGCCGCTCCTGCCGGCAGCATAAAATCGAACGCCACCGACTCGACCGCATCCATCGGCTCACCAAGAACAACCATCCCGTTCTTTAAGATATGTTTATCAAGCCTTTCCACCATTGTTAGCTCTCACAAATTACGTAAAAAAGTGATTCTACCAGTAAAAGGAGCTATTTTCAAAGAAGTGTTTCAAAAAAATCCTTGCGTTAACGAATCCCCAACGCCTCTACCTGCTTTATTAAATTATCGTAGAGGTGGGCAACAAGATAGGAACACAAAATGGTAACTGCGATAACAATGACCGTGACAATGACCTTGGTAATTATTTTATAACGCGGGTTGAACCATACCATCGGCAGGGCAAGGGGGCCCAAAACGAGTAGTGCAATTACGATAGCAGATGTGGAAAAATACCATTTCGATTTGGATTTGCCGCTCTTTTCAAGAAACTCCCCGCAGAAGCGGCACTTTACTGCCTCATCCTGAATTTCCTCTGCACAAAATGGACACTTCTTCATGCTTATGCTACCGCAGCGGTTTCTTCGTCAACATGGTCGAACCTGACGCTTATCTTCTTGCTCACTCCTCGTGTCTGCATTGTTATCCCGAACAGCACCTCGGCAATACTCATCGTGCGTTTCGAGTGGGTGATTACTACAAACTGTGAGTCCTTTTGAAATTCCCGCAGCAGCATATTGAAACGCTCATTATTTGCCTCATCCAGCGTAGCGTCAACTTCGTCCAAAAAGCAGAACGGCGATGGCTTTATCTTGAAAACTGCAAATAGCAGCGCAATCGCTGTCAGCGCCTTTTCGCCGCCGCTGAGCAACGATACACTCATTGACTCTTTACCGGGCATCCGTGCTATTATCTCTATTCCTGCTTCGAGAATATCTTCAGTATCTTCAAGCACTATATCGGCTTTGCCTCCGCCGAACAGTTTGCGGAAAACCTGCTGGAAGTTAACCCTGATTTCCTCGAAAGTTTCTTTGAATCTTTCTCTGCTTTTCTTGTTAAGATGGCTTATCAATTGCTGCAGTTGAGCTTTGCTCTTGTTCAAATCCTCTACTTGACTACTTAAAAACTCATTTCGTTTGTCGAGGTCATCCTGCTCAGCTATTGCGTCCACATTTACGTTGCCGAGCCGTTCAATCTTGCCCCGAAGCTCGGCGATTTCTTCTCTTACCTTGTCCCAGTTTACCTGGCTTTCCCTGTAATTTTCATAGGCTTTGACCAAATCTATCTGCAGCTCATCTCGCACTCTTTCAACAAGGTCCTGTCCCTTTACCTCCAATTGACTCAATTCTATTTTAAGCTCGCCGATGGCGGACTCAATCCCGCTTTGCTCAGCCCTCCTCTGGCGAATTAATTGTTCTGTTTGTTTTTGCTCTTCGAGCAGTTTTTCGATTTTCTCCTGAAGTCCGCTGGAGGCGGATTGGTTCTTTTCTTTTTCAACAAACAACTCCGATACTGCTGCTTCGCAGTTAAGAATATCCCTCTGGGTCTCCTGAGATTGTTCGCTGCAGCTTTGTATTTCTGCTTGTGCTGTTTCAGTAGCTATTTGGTTTTCTTGCATCTGGCTTTGCAGACCTGCAATCGTTTGCTTCAATGCTTTGATTTGTTCGGTAATCTGCCCCAGAGCAACCCTCAAATCTGCAAATCTGCTCGTTTGTCTCTGTTGTTCAGCTTTTCGCTCGGCATATTTTGCCTCAAGTTCTTCTATGCGTCTTGTCCTTTGGCTGTTTACCGCCTCCAGTTCCTGCAATTTCTGTTTTGAGTCGTATTCTTTCTGCACAGATTGAGCAATTTGTGCCTCCAGCAGCTCGATTTCGCCGGCTATCAACGGCTGCTCTTCGCTTAATCGCTTTATATTTTGCTCATAGACCGTCAGCTTCGAGCTTACCTGCATCTTTTCTGTATTCGCTTCGTAAATAGCTGTCCGCAGCTCCTTGCACAATTTAGTCAAATGTTCGTTTGTGCGATTGTTTTTCTCAAGCTGCCCCTCAATCTCCGTAATTTCCGCTGTAGTTTGGGCGATAGTCTCTTGCAGTTGGCGAAGTCGGCTCTTTCGCGATATCAAGCCTGTTGTTTTCCCCAAAGGCCCGAGTTTTATCGCTCCATCGGCGCTTAAAAATTCACCCTTTAGAGTAACGAACTTATAATCCTCTCCAATTCTTTCAGCCAGTTCAATCGCTGCATCAATCGAGTCAACGACTATCGTTTTGCCTAACAGTTTCCAAACTAATGGCGCATATTTGCTCTCGCCTCCTACGAACTCAGCGAGCCGGCCCTTTATATGCTGGAATTTCGACAAATCCTTTTTGTCCACAAACGGCTCTATTTTATCCATCCTTATGAAATTCACTCTGCCTTCGAGTTTTTCAATTGTTTCTTTATCAGCCATCAGTTTGCTTGTGCTGTTGATTACCAGAGCGTCGGTTCTGCCCTCAAGCGATGCCTCAACAGCATTTGCATATTCGACGTCGGCTGCTATTGCCTCTGCCAGTATTCCTTCCACGTAATCGAATTTAGGCCGGCTTTGCAGAATGTTTTTAACCGCATTATTAAGGCCCTCACGTCTTACCTCCATATCCGCTAATACCGACAATTCGCTGCTCAGTGCGCTTCGTGCCTCTTTGCTCTGTGCCAATCGCTTGCTCTCTGCCGCAATTAGGCGGTTGATTTCTTCTGTTTCTTTGTGTTTGGAGTCCAGACTCTGCTGCAATTCGCCCAGCACTTTCTCGATATCGCCCATACGGGCGATGTGTTGTGCCTTTTCGGTTAAGAGTTTTTCAAGTTCCACCTGGCTGGTCTCTGCCCGACCGGACAAACGGTCTTTCTGGCTGGATAAACTGTTGCGATAAACGCCGATGCTCTGCACCTCGTTATGAAGTTGTGCTGTCCTTCTGACTATGTCGATAATGCCTGATTTTTCATCTTCCAAATCCGCATCGAGGGAAGCGCATTCAGCGTCTATTTCCTGGATGGCTTTTTGAAGCTGCTCAGCTTCCTGTTTTTTCCCCTCGAGCATTTTTTCGCCGCTTGCCAGATCGACCCTGTATTGTCTCAAATCGCCCTCGAAAAGATTTTTCTGCTCCTGCAGCTTTTCGATTCTTTTCTCTGCGTCTTCTTTTCTTTGCCGCAGCTCTGCGGTTCGAGTTCGCAGAAATTCAATTCGCTGCAAGTTCTGCTCGATTTTGCTTTGGACGGCGACGAGGCAGTTTCCTGTGTGGTTTAACTCATTCTCTGTCTCTATTATCCTCTGGCCTAATTCGCTGATTAAAGTGTCATTTTTCGTCACCTCGGCAACAACACCGGCAAGCTGGTCTTCAAGCCGTTCAAGACCGCCTTTTTTCTCCGCGTTCTGGGTGCGGTTCTTCGCGTATTCAGCCAGCGAATAATTCATCTGCAGCTCTTTGAGCCGCCCGCAGTATTGCAGGTAGTTTCTTGCCTTGCCCGCCTGGAATTTTATGCTTCGAAGCTGTTTCTGCACTTCGCTTAAAATATCCGCAAGTCGCAGCAGATTTTGCTCTGTATATTCCAGTTTGCGAAGGGCCTCTTTTTTATGAGCTCTGTATTTGCTTATACCAGCCGCTTCTTCAAATATAGCTCTCCTGTCTGTTCTCGAAGCACTTAATAGTTGCCCGACCTGTCCCTGCTCAATAATCGAGTATGCCTTGACGCCTGCGCCCGTATCCATAAGTAATTCGCGAATGTCTTTTAGTCGGCAGATTTTGTTGTTTATACGGTATTCGCTCTCGCCGCTTTTATAAATCCTGCGAGTAATTTGCACCTCGTCGGCTTCGATTGGTAATTGTCTCCTCCCCGTTCCGTCTGGATTTGAGAGAGATAAACTTACTTCAGCCGCTCCGACAGCTTTTCTGCTGCTGCTGCCGCTGAATATCACATCTGCCATTTGCTCGCTTCGAAGGCTTTTGACGCTTTGTTCGCCAAGTACCCACTTTACCGCATCGACGATATTGCTCTTGCCGCAGCCGTTCGGCCCGACAATGCCGGTTATTGGAGAATCGAAGGTAAATTCTGTTTTGTCGGCGAAGCTTTTGAATCCATTAAGAACGATTTTTTCAAGTCTCATTTGTTATCCTGCTCTTAGTTTTGGTAACTGATATTGCGCAGCAAGCCCATTCCATTTGGGCCAATACGCACTATTACTATCGGCCGTTGGCCTATTTTCTCTTGATAATTAGGTCGATTTTTGGCAGGGGCCCAGCCCGAAACTCTGCTTCCACCGCTCCTTTGTCGCACATCTCCTTCAAAAGGGCGATTGCTTCGGAGTATGAAACGTTTAACCCTCGATGCTCTTCCTTAGTTTTTTTAAGCGGTTCTTCGCAGAGCGTTTGGATAATGTCGCCAAGCTCAAATGAGCTTTTCAATTGAACCATTACATTGGGCCGTTTGGGGTGTTTGCGGATTATTGAAACATATTTCTGACCTGCTGGTGCATTTATTGTTATACTGCCGTCGGATGACTGGATAAAGATATTGTCGTGGCAGTATATCGGAGCGCCGAACAGCACAATTCGCGGCTGACCGCTCCGGGAAACGAAAATTCCTTTGTGCTCGGTTTGTGTGATTTGCTCAAGATAAAAATTACGCGCAATCAGCTTTTGTGTAACCGCAATATCGTCTAATTTTCTTAAGTTTTCGTATGCAGCCAGTCTAATATTGGGGTCGCTATCTCGCAGTAATTTTCGCGATATCGCAATCGCATCGTTTCGACGTGCCGATGTAGTAATTGCCTCCAAGGCGTCGACTCGATAAGCGGAATCTTTATTTGATGCTATTTCTCGAAGGGTATTCAAACCCTTGTCGTTACCAAGATTGAGCATGCATCTGGCTGCTACCAGACGCACCTGTTCCTGGGATGAATTCAGTAATGCTGCCACTTTGCCGAGACTTTCATTCCCTATGGCCGCAAGAGCTGTTTCGGATGCGTACTTGTCCTCTGAAACAGCAAGTTTTCTGACGAACGTGTTTATTCTTTCTTTGGTAACCTCCGGTGTTTCAGTAAGGTACATCGCCTTGACTATTGATGCGAATCTTTGTTTTTGTTTTTTGTATGCATCTGGTACTTTCAATTCAATCTGGTTGGGTGAGACCGCTCTGGCTGTGCCGTCACCAAAGCGTCCGTTTAATTTGCTGCAGATAAGGCTTGCGGTTTTATAATCTGGCCGACGAAGCCCAAGGTTTATATCATACTCGTTAAGGACCCTTCCTCCGCCCAAGATATAGCCGGTTTTTTTATTTGTTTCCTCGGAACTTAGGGTATCTATATAGACAGGCCCTTTCGCCGTAGCCAAAGCTTTTATAGCCATACCGAACCCGCCTGCTGCCTTAAGCTCAGTGCCATACAGCCAGCCGCCTTCCAGAGAGGTTGTTTGTGTGCCGGGCAGGGCAACCACTTTTACATCGAAGTATTGGTTTTTCGGAACTGCTGTCGGCATGACCCCTTGAACTACTACCACAGCCGTATCGCGACTGTTGATAAGCTCATCAATGTTCACCTTAACTTCAGCCAATTGTTGCAGGATATATTGTTTAAGATATTCTCTAATCGGGGCCGGACATCCCCCAGAACCTGTTCCACTTAATCCGCCCACCAGCCCATATCCTTCGACGGGGATTGATTCGAAGGAGAACACCTCAGCCATCGCTCCTATTGTAGTGCCCAAATCTATTTCTGATGCGAGCTCATTTGGTTCCTTGGCGGTCCTGGCCGGCTCACCACAGCCGCCTATAAAAAAAACAACAACCAGTATGCTTATCAAGCAAGCCAGTTTTAGATTGTTAATATCCATATAGCCGGACACCTGAAAAAGACTAAACCTATCCCTCTGGAAAGGGGGACTTGTAGCTAAGAACCTGCCCCCAATACTACGTCTTAATCTGATTTTCGTCAACCCTAATTTACACCTTACTGTATCCCCGGTTTTACCGGTTTTTACTTTTTTGGTTTTTCTGTTTTTTGACCATTATTGGAAGAACCCTCTTAAAAAGCTGCATTTTTATCAACGCCGGCTAAAGTACCGAATATAAGCGGTTTTTGCAAGTATGGCCTTTCTACGCCGGTAAGCAGGGTCGTTCTTTGAACCGCTTTTTATACCCATACGGCCATTAGAATAAAAATATAAAAATTTTTTATTTTCCTGCTTAATTTTCTGTTGACTCAATACCGTGTTTGACCGTATTATGAGTAACAGACGTGGAGGCGGACAAGTTAAGACCGTTACAGGATAACTTGACCGCTCTTTTATTCTCTACTGTTCTTTGACAAGTTAACAGTTAAGCCAAATAAGCAGCGAAAGTGCAGTTCCAGCGGTAAATATGCGTTACTGCTGTGAGCTTTTAAGTTTTTTTATTTCGGCACTTTCGGTGCATATGCCAAAGTGTTGAGCCTTTCTCGACGAAATCCCCTTCTTCTTGCCCCTTAGGGGCAGGGGGGTGGGGTTCGACGAATAAACTCGAAGGGTTTGATCCTGGCTCAGAACGAACGCTGGCGGCGTGGCTAAGACATGCAAGTCGAACGGTCCGGCACTTATTTGTTTACAAATCGGTGCTGGATAGTGGCGTAAGGGTTAGTAATGGATAGGTGAACGTACCCTTTGCTTTGGAATAGCGTCCCGAAAGGGGCGGTAATACCGAATAATATCATTTGTCGATGGACATTTGATCAAAGATTTATCGGCAAAGGAGCGGCCTATCTCCTATCAGCTTGTTGGTGGGGTAACGGCTCACCAAGGCTAAGACGGGTAGCGGGACTGAGAGGTCGTTCCGCAACATCGGGACTGAGACACTGCCCGGACCTCCACGGAGGGCTGCAGTAACGAATCTTGCGCAATGGGCGAAAGCCTGACGCAGCGACGCCGCGTGTGGGAGGAAGTCCCTCGGGATGTAAACCACTGTCAGGGGTAAGAAAGTCCGCTTCGGCGGATTGATCTAACCCAAAGGAAGTCACGGCTAACTTCGTGCCAGCAGCCGCGGTAAGACGAAGGTGGCAAGCGTTGTTCGGTGTCACTGGGCTTAAAGAGTGTGTAGGCGGGAAGGTAAGCGTCTTGTGAAAGCCCCCGGCTCAACCGGGGAATTGCGGGATGAACTGCCTTTCTTGAGGCAAGTAGGGGTGCACGGAACTCTTGGTGGAGCGGTGGAATGCGTAGATATCAAGAGGAACGCCGGTGGAGAAATCGGTGCACTGGGCTTGTTCTGACGCTGAGACACGAAAGCGTGGGGAGCAAACGGGATTAGATACCCCGGTAGTCCACGCTGTAAACGATG
>Ga0187886_1001677_pt1 | contig 19351 bp, 18 predicted proteins | sample June2016WEW_20_1_FD_133001 | JGI IMG/M metagenome (GOLD analysis project Ga0187886, IMG submission 133001) | Peatland microbial communities from SPRUCE experiment site at the Marcell Experimental Forest, Minnesota, USA - June2016WEW_20_150 | ecosystem: Environmental > Terrestrial > Soil >... | reverse complement strand
CTAGGTTTCCTACGTAGATATTCATATCATTCTCCTTATTTTGAATTTATTTCCTTTTCTTGATGAAATAAGTCTGTTTCCATTCCCGCTAAAAATCGTCATCATTCCACGTTTTCCATTTCGAAGGAACAATTCCGTAGTGAACGATTACCTCCTTTTCCTTATCCCTTTTGCCTTCAACTTCGATTATTTTCACATCACCCTTTTCCGGACTTTTATATACAATTTTAACCTCCAAGTCGGCTTTTATGCTGATACAAAAAAGCCCGCAAAGAAGTCGTTTAGAGTTCTTGCGGGCATATACGATAAGCCTAAAAGGCTCTGTTCAACTTTTTATAAAGTTAATTATACATCAATTTACGCTTAAAAGCGAGAAAATATGTTTGTTGACTATAATGTGGAACAGATGCGAGTGGGTTTCTTTCCACGGAACCATTATGGATTTCTACTTGAAAGATTGTATTACAGGACGATAATTGCGCTTCATGACTTCAGGAAGAAACACAAATTTTGAAATGCCCCATTAAGCCCTCAGGATTGGATAGAGTTTCTATCTCCGGATGATTGTTTTAGATTTTGTTCATTTTGATATTTACCGGAACGCTATATAGGTTGAAAATAAAAATTAAAAGACAAAAAAACGGATGAGTGTCCCCGCTTCGCACCACCAGCTACCGCCATATATACAATTCGCTAAGAAAATATTGACATATGAAGATGTGACCCTACTAATTCTGGCCGCGACCAGGAAGCTCTCGGAATTTCCTTATTCTTTCAGCTTCAATACGGCTTCACTCGTGCCGCCCGGAAGCCACTGAGTTGTAAACCCCAACCGCCTGAGGATCTTGAGCATCCTCTCGTTCTCGGTGAGGACCTCTGCTCGGATATCCTCAAGGCCCTTTTCCCGGGCTATCCCGATGAGCACCTCTACGAATTTATACCCGAGGCCTTTCCCCTGGAACCTATCATGCACGAGAACGGCCAGTTCGCCGGATGTCAGGTCCGGGTTCATAATAAGTCTTGCAACCCCTATTATCTTTTTCTTCCCGTTTTCCTGCACCTCCGCAACGATTGCCATGTGCCGGTCGTAGTCGATATTACAGAAGAGGATAAGCCACTCATGGGATATGTCTTTGATGGTGGAGAAGAACCTGGTCCTCAATGATTCTTTAGGCAACGAGGAGAGCATCTCGTGCTCCGCGGGCTCGTCTTCAGGTCTTATGGGCCTCAGAAGCACTTCAGTTCCCTCCGACAATTGCCAGGGCGTGATGTACTTCGTCGGATAGGGAGTGATAATCAAGTGAGGATATGGAGATCGGCCAGAAGCGGCATAATCCCTGTCAATAATGATCCGTGCGTCAAGGGCAGAGACCCTGCCATTCGATATGGCAAGAGGATTTATGTCGATTTCTGCTATTTCAGGGAAGTCGACGATCAGATTGGAAAAATTGACAAGGACTTCCTCAAGCCCTTCAAAATCTGCTGCTGGTTTGCCCCGAAAGCCCTGGAGCATTTTGTATACCTTCGTGTCCTGCATCAACATCTTTGCCAACGTCTGGTTGAGCGGCGGGAGCCCAATCGAAAAGTCTTTGATGAACTCCGCCGTCGTCCCCCCCATCCCAAAGAGGATGACGGAACCGAAATCCTTATCCTTCTTGGCCCCAAGGATGAGCTCGTAATCGACATCTGTGATCATCTTCTCGACAGCTACACCCGCTATGGCCGCTTCCGGGGCACGTTTCTTCACCCTTTGCATCAACTTCTCATATGCTTCCTTTAGGGCTGCGCTCGAATCGATCCCCATGATGACGCCACCCACGTCGCTTTTGTGAGAGATGTCAGGCGAGACGACCTTGATGACGACCGGGTAGCCCACCTTTTCTGCTATGCTCACCGCCGCTTCGGGACCTTGAGCAAGGTGCGCCATCGTCACCGGGATACCGTAGGTCATGAGAAAATCCTTGGACTCTTCCTCGTTAAGAAGCGTTCGTCCTTCCGTGAGGGCCATCCTGAGAAGTTCTTTCAGGTGGTCTTTCGAGGGTGCTTTGTGCGCCGGTAACTCGGCAGGGGTCTCATAGAGCTGGTCGAGATGTCTCTTGTACCTGCACATATTCACATAAGTTCTGACAGCCTCCTCAGGGGTGTCGTAGCTCGGGATGTTGTTCTCAACAAAAATGCGCCTCCCTTCTTCGACGTCTTTTGCTCCCATCCACGTTGCGATGATGGGTTTCCAGGCGTTTCTCGCAATATCGGCCACAGCTTGCGCAGCCTGGTTTGAAGGGGCAGAGTCCATGGGTACATAAATGACCAGCGCTCCGTCCACCATGGGGTCACTGAGGCATATGGTGAGCGCTTTCGTGAACCGGTCGACGGTTGCGTCTCCAAGCACGTCGACAGGATTAGCCTTGCTCCAGTACGGCGGCAAAAATGCGTTGAGTTGCTTCATACTCTCGTCAGAGAGTTTTGCCAGTTCCCCACCCAGGTCAATAAGGGCGTCGGTGGCCATCACGCCAGGCCCGCCGGCAGCCGTTACTATGGCGAGCCTCGGGCCGGCTGGTAACCTCTTCGAATCAAGAACCTCGGCAGCATCGAACAGTTCCGCTATTTCCCGCACCCTTACGATGCCGGCCCTCCTGAAGGCTGCTTCATATACTGCATCGTCACCTGCCATAGCGCCGGTGTGGGAATGTGCTGCCCTTGCACTCTCTGCGAATCGCCCTGGCTTTAAAATGATGATAGGTTTGCGGCGGGCGAACCCCCGAGCCGCACTCATGAATTTTCTTGCGTTGCCCACACCCTCCATATAGATCAGAATGCTTTTGGTGGCCTCGTCATCTCCCAAAAAGTCGATCATGTCACCGAAGTCGATATCGATCATGGAGCCGAGTGATGCAAACATGCTAAAGCCTATCCCCGCGCTGACCGCCCAATCGAGTATCGCGCTGCCGAGGGCACCGCTCTGAGAGATGAAGGCGATATTTCCAGGTGGAGGCGTACCCCTGAGAAACGTCGCATTTAAACCCAGGGGGGGCCGCACAAAACCGAGGCAGTTTGGTCCCAGAATACGCATCCCATATTTTTTCCTGATCCGGTCGACCTCACTCTCCAGTCGTTTGCCTTCTTCACCAATCTCTTTGAACCCGGCAGAGATTATGAGCACCCCCTCTACGCCTGCCTTACCGCATTCCTCAACCACTTCAGGTACTGACCGGGCAGGAGTTGCAACAACTGCCAGATTCACATGCTCAGGAACGCTTGTGATACTGGGATAGCTCTTCACATCCAATACCTTCTCTCTAAGGGGGTTTACCGGAAATATCCTCCTCTCTTTTGACCGGAGCAGGTTCTCCAGGATTGCCCGTCCGATGGCGCCTCTCTTCTCAGTTGCTCCGATCAGGGCTACCGTTCCGGGATTAAACATCACTTGTATGTGACCCATCTTTATACCCTCCTTCGCTATTGTCTGTCATAACCTGAACCTTGCTACAGGTCCCTACCGCTCAAGTGCCTTCTTGCGCTACTGGGCATAAGCGTCGCGCATGGCGACGCGCAAAAAAAGTGGGGGCTGGTCTTTAATCTTGATGTGGAGTATAAATTAATGGTTGGCTCCTTCACCCTCCTTTGGTCAATTCATTCGGCAGACTGACCCGTTATTTGTGCCATGGGTCCGGTGCCATCCAGTAGGGGAATGGGGGAACGTTGTTGAAAATTAATAGCGGAACACAGCGGCTAACGATCCGGTATCAGGAATTTTTTCTGGTTCGACCACATAGACAGTACCTCCGTTCAGGAGGGTCTGGATTGCCGCGAACTCCAATAAATCCTCGTCGCCAGTCTTTTCTCTCTTGTGTAAGTGAATCTCGTCCGTGCTCGGATCAAAGGTACCCCACTGCTGAAAATCAGGGACGACAAATAATAATTCGATCCGTCCATGATAAGCCGCTGGAATGATTTTTCTGACACGGTTGGAAGTTCTCCCGGAACTGATAAATTGTTTATACTGATCAACCGCCTCTTGCTGCGCCTTCTGAAAGTAAGGCCTTACGACTGTCCAAGCCTGTACGTGCAACTCGTTGGCACTCAACCTTTCGGGATTCCCCCCAATTCCATCTTCCATCAAATGGGGATAAGTATTCACCTCTTTGTAAATTGGGTGGAGATAATCAACCCCCGCCAACACTAAAGGCACTTGTTCGTCCCTAACCAACTCATGCAAACCCTTATCAATCCTCCGAAAGTATCGCTGGATGTTCTCCTTGTTATCCACCTCACCCCCATGCGTAATAGCTGAAAGCTTCCCCTTTCCTCCTGATATGCCCGAATGCATCTGGAGCTCTTTCCAGGAATCGTCATCCCTGAGGGTCTCAGCAAGATTCTTCGGAACGTCGGCCAGAGAAACCTCGTTTACGCTGTAATGTGTGCCTTGAAGCAGCCTGACCTTGTTCTGACTGAGAGCCAAAATATAATACCGTCCGTCGCCGCTGAGTAGAGGAAGAAGAGGTCTGATGTGAAAACGGTCGGTGACAATCACCAATTCCTTAAAAATAAACGGGAGCAAGTAGTAGCGAAACACTTCCGGAGAGAAAAACATCGCAAGTCCGTCGCTTTGGTGTTGATGGAAAAGATCGCCTTGTAAAAGTTTCTGGGCCGATTCCAACAACTCCTTTGCCTCGGGAGCGGGAAGACCTTGTGTAATCAAGCGTTCCTCGGCCTCACGAAGCAGATTCTTAAATCGAATCGGATCCTGTTGGGTTTCTGATCCCGAACGGTGCATTGGCATAAAAATTGAGACACACGGTCCTTGGTGTATCTCCATCAGTAACTTCAGATTATTTCTTGTCAATACGTTCATGTGACTCTCCTTTCCAGAGCATCATCTGATCTTTTGTAAATTTTAGCACATGCACTAGTTGGAATCTTAATACATATGTAGAAATCCCCCCTTGAGGATTAGGAAGGAGTTAATACCATATTTGACATTATCTGTCAGGTGAAGCATGAACTTCTACAATTTAAATATTTTCAAGCTTCCAAAATTAGGGATTGTCGACCAACCCTTTCAGCTCCCAAATCTTAGATCTCTGTATACTTCTCAAACCTCTCCAAATGGGACTCCAGCGATTGTATTTCCTGATAGAGTATCTCGGCATCCTGGGCCAAAGCCGGATCCTTGGCCAATCGTGCTATTCGTCGGGAGATCGTTCCGATGATTGTAATTCGGTTCCGAAAGCCATCGGCGGTTTGTTTAACCATGGCTTCCTTCTTTCTATAAGATTCAATCAATTGCTCTGATAGCTCGGCCTTACCGACGGCAGCTCCAATTAACTCTCCAATCACCTTCAGATACTCGAAATCTTCGCCTGAGATCGGAACCCCCTCTTTACCGGAATCGACGATTAAGGCCCCCACCCTTATTTCCTCTTGAGTAAGTGAATCCACATACTGGAGCGGAATAACGGACTTGATCTTGACCCCCTCTGTCAGCGTATGCCGATAACCTTCGATCTCTTTGGGATCAGTCAGGTTCAAAGGTATCCCTTTTTCAACAATCCTCCATACAATGCTTTCCTTGTCAACTGGAACTTGTTCTATCGGGCACTCATATTTGCCCACCCAACAGTGGAGCTTCAGCTCGCCACCTTCCATGAGGAGGTATCGGGCTCGCTTTCCCAATCTTTGGCTAATGTGATCAAGGCAGGTCTTTATAAGATGATCCCGGTTCATGCACCAGCTTACCAACCGGGCAATTTCTAGAAGATCCTGGTAACGCTTGACTAAGTCCTCTGCTTTAATTTTTAGCTTTTTGGCCCTCATCACAGTTTTTCTCTGTCTTTCCATTCCCAAATCCTACTTCACAATTTTCAAACTATTGGATGTGCCGAAAGGGTTCTCAACAAAAGAACTGCAATTGGGATCATTTTGCCATTCTCCATCCACAAAGAATCGATACTCATATTGCCCCGGATTTAGAGCGAGTGAGATCCTCCAGATCCCCTTATCATCCATTTTCAGGGGATGCGAAGACGGATTCCATTGATTAAAATCTCCAGCTATGGATACACTTTGTGCCTGAGGTGCTGATAAGCTGAAATCTGTTTTCCTTGCCTTTTAAGTTACCTTAGGTTTTTTCTTAGATTTTGTCGCCATAACCCACCTCCTATTCGTTTTAACCTGCCCCTTCCACCCTTTGTTCAGTTTTTTGATTTCCTCCTTCGCCTTCTTGCGCTCGGTGATGTCACGTCACGTGCGATGGTAATTATTTCTTCAACATTATCTATTCCCGCAGCTCGTTGGGTTTTTCACTTCCAGTTAAAATATCTTCAGATAATTCCCGTGACTCTGGAACTGCAAGTCCTAACCTATGCTTTGCTAAGATAATGTCTCCAACAGAGTAGGTGAATGCCTTAGAAACTTGGATAACCTCCCCGAAGAGATTCTTAAAAATTTGGCTTAGGTTATCCCTTCTCCTTCTTTTGCAAGAATACTGTGAATAAGTCTATCGGGAAAGGGACGATCGTCGTTGAGTTTTTCTCGGCCGAAACCTTCGTTAAGGTCTGAAGGAACCGTAGATGGATGGCTGTGGTGGCAATGATAATGAGAAAGATGATCAAAAAAAAGATTGCTGGCGAGATCCCGGCCATAGGATTGTCCCCTTTCCAAATCCTTTATCAGTATGAGGATTCATCTTAAAGCATTTGCTCAAGAGGATCTAATATTCCTTATCCTTTCCCTTAGTTTCCGGGTCTTTGTGGGGCCAAAACGGACATCTGCCTGTTCCCCGTACTTCTTCTATGTCTACTAAGCCTTCAAATTCTTTTTGGCAATTCAAATTGTCTGTAACAACCATGTATGGGCAGTTGCTTTCACAGGGGATTTTTTGGGTAGATGGGTAGAGAAGTTGAAGAGATCATGAGTCCATTCAACTCTCACTAATTCGCTCGCCTTTTTATTGAAAATCTTCATGCCTATTTCACCTCTTCCGTCAAATCGGTCCGTAAACCTTAGCCCATAGCACCATGAGAGATTTGAATCCTTCGCATTCTATGGTGGCAATGGCGCGGCGAACGATTACCTTCCGTCCCTCATGCGCTTTGCCCTAAACTTTGACCCATTCGACGGCGCCAAGCTCCGCCCTTCAGGGCGGTGTGTAAAGCGCCGCTCAGGGTCAACCCTGAGCAAGCCCAGGCATTTATGCCGGGGAGTCGAAGGGTTGATTTTCTTCAGAACACTACATAAAATGGTGTTGCCCCTCCAAGCGCCTGTCTACCTGGGGTAGACAGGCGCTTGGAGGGGCTATCCATTCCCCTATGTAGTGATCAAATTAACGCCCCTCTGCTTAGCCCCATGGATTAATATCAGGGACTATTCAACCTTTTCAGACAATGTCAATGTCTCTCGTTTAAGAGGAGACGGGACGTAGACCAGGCTGATTTCTATCTTTCCCAGGGCCTTTTCCTTGATAGCCGTCTTTGGGATTGTGACGTCCAAAGACCCTTCTGTAATACCTTCAGGCGGAAGAGCCTTCCAAAACGGATAAACCTTATCAATTTTCTCTTCAGGTTTAAAAGGGATTGGTTTCCCAGCTTCATTTAGGTACTCGAGCGTGACCGCCTGGATATCCAAGACATCTTTCGATTTATTGGTTATTTTGATGTGACCCCTGAGGCTCGGCGTCTCGACGATCTCTTTAGAAGCTGTGTCTACGACCGTGAGGACTTGAAGATCGCTAAGTTCCACAAGAAAATTCTGGCCCTTAAGTTCAGCCTTCGGAGGAACCAAATTCTTTGTGATTCGCTCCTGTTTGGGACCCTCCACCTTCTGCCCCTTAGTACAACCAAAAAATCCAATAGCCAGACTTAAAGCTAACAATATAAAGATCTTTGTAAAATGCATAAAATATCCCCCTTTCTTGGTTAGACGTTAATAGAAATATCAGGCCTTTAGATCCAGCGCCTCCTTTCCCATTTTTTGCCAGCTTTTGTTAGACCCTGGTACGAGACTCTTCGAGACTTCACAAAAAAACCCGCAAAGAAGTTGTATTGAGTTCTCTGCGGGTTTCTCTAACGTCCTAAAAAGGACTCTTTGCAACTATATTTAACTTATTTATAAACTATTCTCTGCTGAATGTCAAGATAAATCTTTAACCGGGGTCCCTAAGAACTTGAAATTTTTCGTTCAGAAAATACTTAGTTTTATCTTAATTGATTTACAGTTGAAATGCTGTATTGAAGGATTGATTTGGTAAATCACTCCTTCAGGAAAAACTTCACATTGTGAGCCTTACGGCCTTTGAGTGAGCGAAGCAAACTGCAAACGAGCTCTTAATCGGAGTGTCATCGCACTGTTTTACGAGCAAGTTCTTCCATCAACTCCATTTGGATTTCCTGGATTTCCAAAAGCCTTTGCCACTGATTCTTAAGGAGGTGGTCTATTTTCTCATGGAGATGACGAATCTCCAATTCTGCTTTAAGATTTATACTATAGTCATGTTCGGATCGAAATCGATCCTTCGCCTCATGGCGGTTTTGACTCATCATAATAATGGGAGCTTGTACAGCAGCAAGGCCCGAAAGGACGAGGTTGAGAAGGATGAATGGATATGGGTCGAACGGTCTCCAAATAAGAATGACGGAGTTTGCGGCAACCCATAAAAGGAGGACACCGAAAAAATAACTACAAAGCTCCAGCTTCCGCCAAAATCCGCAATCCTGTCCGCCAGGCGTTCCCCAAATGTTAGCTTTTGGTCAAATTCGATATTAATGTTCTTGGACAAAAGTTCATTTTCCTTTAGGCTTCTCACAACTTGTTCTTCTAACGTGGAAAGTTCGTCTTTTCCCGTTTCGAGAACATCCTTGACATACCTTGCCCTAAATTGATTGAGGCCAGAAATACAAATAAAACCGCTGGGTGACCAATCAGGATGTGTCTTCCGAATTGTCCCGATAATAGGTTCGTGGATCAATTCTGCCGGTATAACCTCGTTTAGTTTCTTTTTTCCCTTGCAAATTTGACAAAAAACAGTCTCTTGTTGCTCCCTTGTCATATTATTCTCCCCTCTAACATATATATTTGATATGACAGTTAATTGTTTCTAAATGAATATTTCGCTTTTTATACTAAATTTGGGTTTATAAATTAACTTTTCGGCTTTTCCTCCTATCGATTACTTGCCAATTGAAATCTACGGTTTTTAGTAGAACCTGTCAATCGTTGACTACAGGTGGAAGGCCACATTTTATAATGCAAACTAAACCTGATTATTGGATGGCGTTTTTGTTTCTGGATGATTATTTTGGAATTTATTCATTTTTGTGGGAATAAAAAAAGCGTTCCGTTGTTTGCCAGAACGCTATGTTGGTCGAAAATAAATCTCAGATATGATAAGTAAAAAATTGTAGTTAGACAGCTCCTGGCGGTCTGCGGCGCTTTCGCTCGGCCACCTTCAATCTAGCTAAAGAGCGGCGCAGGGCGGCCTCAGCGGCAGCAGCATCTGCACTAAGAGGAGCTGCCTTCATCGTCTCTTGAGCACGCTTCTTTGCTTCCTCAGCGCGAGCGATATCAATTTCATCAACACGTTCGCATGCATCAGCCAAGATGATCACTTTGTCAGGACGAACTTCCAGAAAGCCGCCACTGATGGCGAAGAATTCTTCTTCCTTATCTTTTCTAATCAGTATATCTCCAGGCTGAAGCATGGTCATTAAAGGGGCATGATGGGGAAGAATGCCCAATTGCCCCTCTACTCCCCATGCAATGACCGCACTGACATCATCAGAAAAAACCATTCTTTCTGCAGTGACAATCTCCAACTTAAATGTCGCCATAATTTTTCTTGAAAATAAATTTCTTTTTCTCTTAACCCGTTAACACTAAACCATACGGGCTTCTTAACCTAAACCTGAACCTAAATACTATTATCCTCGTATCTTTTTAGCTTTTTCTACTGCTTCATCAATGGTTCCGACTAAATAGAAAGCAGCTTCAGGAAGATCGTCGTGTTTCCCTTCCAAGATTTCCTTATAGCCTCTCACGGTCTCTTTGATGGGTACGTACCTGCCCGGGGTCCCAATAAATTGTTCAGCAACATGAAATGGCTGGGAACAGAACCTCTGAATCTTCCTAGCTCTGGTTACCGTGAGCTTATCCTCTTGACTCAGTTCCTCTATACCCAAAATTGCGATGATATCCTGCAATTCTTTATATCTCTGTAGGGTCGACTGCACTCCCCGAGCGACTCGGTAATGCTCTTCACCGACAATGGCAGGATCAAGGATACGAGAGGTTGAAGTCAGGGGATCAACCGCCGGATAAATTCCCAACTCAGCGATAGAACGCTCCAGAGCAACAACGGCGTCAAGGTGACCGTAAGTCGCTACAATGCCTGGATCGCTGTAATCATCAGCGGGAACATAGATCGCCTGAAAAGATGTGATGGAGCCTTTCTTCGTGGTGGTAATCCTTTCTTCTAACTCTCCAACGTCTGTCCCCAAAGTTGGCTGATAACCTACTGCTGAGGGCATGCGTCCCAGGAGGGCGGATAGCTCCATATTCGCCAGAACATAGCGATAGATATTGTCTATGAACAGGAGTACATCTTGGCCTTCAATATCACGGAAATATTCTGCTACAGTGACTCCGGTAAGGGCCACACGGGAACGGACACCGGGGGTTTCATTCATCTGACCGAAGACCATAACGGTCTTATCCATAACGCCAGATCTCTGCATCTCCAACCACAGGTCATTCCCTTCCCGGGATCTTTCACCAACCCCAGCAAAGACGGAAAACCCTCCATGCTCCGCAGCGATATTTCGAATGAGCTCCATAATGATAACGGTCTTACCAACCCCGGCTCCCCCATAAGCACCGATCTTGCCGCCCCGGGTAAAGGGAGTGACCAGGTCCATTACTTTCAGCCCTGTCTCGAGGATTTGAGGAACAGTCTCTTGCTCAGTCAGGGGAGGAGGCGGACGGTGAATAGGCCATCTCAAATCCGTTTTCACCTCCCCCAGTCCATCGATCGCTTCGCCGAAAACATTAAACAACCTCCCTAACGTGGCCCGTCCTACGGGCACAGAGATGGGAGTCCCCATATCAATGGCTTCGGCTCCCCTTGCCAAACCATCCGTGGGGGTCAAAGAGACACCACGCACCCAATTGTTACCAATATGAGCTTGTGTCTCCACGATGACTTTACTGCCGTTCATGGGAATGACGATGCCATTATAGATGGCTGGCAACTCACCCTTAGGAAATTCAATATCCACCACGGTCCCTATGACTTGTACGACTTTCCCTTTAGCCATCTCCTTCGCTCCTCACTTATCCCCCTCATCCCCCACCCTCTCCCGCCAAGGGAGAGGGGAAAGTTGAAGGCTTATACCGTTAAAGCCTCAGCCCCTCCGCTGATATCACAGATCTCCTTTGTGATCAGTTCCTGTCTTGCTTTATTTAAAGATAAGGTTAAATCTTTGATCAGGTCTTCAGCATTGTCGCCCGCATTGCGCATGGCTACCATCCGTGCGGATTGTTCACTGGCGATCAACTCAAGAACAGCGTGATAAACCTCCATCTCTACAAATCGGGGTAACAATTCATTCAAAACCGAAAAAGGATCAGGCTCATAAATATATTCTGCCACCTGCCCTGGAGGAAGCTTTGCCGGTTCAATAGGGAGCAAGACTTCCATCGTAGGTTTCTGCACCATGGTACTGATAAAACGAGGATAGGCGAGGTAGACCAAGTCAACCTCACCATGACTGTAGTCATCAATCACGACTCTTGAGATTGGCAGAGTCTCCTGCAGGGTCGCGCGGTCGCTTATACCGGTGAATTCAGCACGTACATTCAGTTTGGCAATCCGAGCGAAGGCCCTTGCCTTGCGACCTACAGTCATTACGGTTACAGGAACCTTTTGTCCCAGGATAAACTCAGCCACAAGCCGATTCAGGTTCGTATTCAACCCCCCACATAATCCCCGGTCAGTCCCAATGTGAACGAGGGCAATTTTTTTCACTTCGCGTTTCTCTAGTAATGGAAGGACTTTTCCTTTGACAAGAGGTTCAATGGCAAGATCCGCAATCACCTGACGTATTTTCTCAGTGTAAGGTCGCCCTGCCAGTGCCCGTTGTTGTGTTCTTCTCATTTTGGCGGTCGCCACCATCTCCATGGCGCGGACAATCTTTGTGGTACCCTGGATACTCCGTATGCGGCGGCGTAAGACTTGAATGCTTGCCATTTTACAAAGTGGTTCCTTGCTTGAATTCGGTGATCGCTGCCTTCAAAAGGTTTTCAGTTTCAGGTTTTATCTCATACTCCGCATTAATTTTTTTCTCTATCTCAGGATGACTCGTCTCCATGAATCGGTGAAAATTCTCTTCCCAGGATAACACTTTTTCCACGGGAACATCATCAAGATAACCATTGGTTACAGCATAAAGAATGCTTGACTGTTTCCCAAGGGACATCGGGGACTGCACGGGTTGCTTCAATACCTCTGTAATGCGGCGACCTCGCTCCAACTGGTCCCTGGTTGCTTTATCTAATTCCTCACTCCCAAACTTGGCAAAGGCTTCCAATTCACGAAACTGGGCGAGCTCCAATCTTAGCCTTCCGGCTACTTGTCTCATCGCTTTTCTTTGAGCCGAGCCACCCACTCGGGATACGGATAATCCCACATTGATCGCCGGACGAATCCCGGCATTGAATAGATCTGGCTCAAGATAGATCTGTCCGTCCGTGATGGAAATGACATTGGTGGGGATATAAGCGGAGATATCTCCAAGCTGAGTTTCAATGATAGGCAAAGCGGTCAGGGAGCCACCTCCATATTTTGGAGCTAATTTAGCAGCCCTCTCCAACAGTCGGCTATGGAGATAAAAGATATCTCCGGGATAAGCCTCCCTTCCTGGTGGGCGGCGCAACAACAGGGAAAGTTGGCGATAAGCCCAAGCGTGCTTATAAAGGTCGTCATAGAGAATCAAAGCATCTTTCCCCTGTTCCATAAACTCCTCACCCATCGCACAGCCTGCATACGGGGCAATATATTGGAGTGGAGCCGGGTCTGATGAATCTGCTGCTACTATGATCGTGTACTCCATCGCTCCAAACTTCTCTAAAGTCGCTATGGCCTGAGCTACTTTGGATGTTCTCTGGCCAATGGCAACATAGATGCAAATCAAATTCTGACCCTTCTGAGCGATGATACTATCCAGGACAATGGCTGACTTGCCGGTAAAACGGTCACCAATGATCAGCTCACGCTGGCCCCGGCCAATAGGGATCATACTATCTATTGCTTTAATACCCGTCATGACGGGTGTATCGACGGGTGCTCTCTTTGTTACGTCTGGCGCCACTATCTCTATTGGACGAGTTTTTGTTGTCTTAATGGGCCCCTTACCATCAAGAGGGCGTCCCAGAGGGTCAACCACCCTTCCGATAAGTGCTTCCCCCACGGGGACCTCTATGACTCTCCCTGTCGTTTTTACCTCATCCCCCTCCTTGATCTTAGTGCAATCGCCAAGGATAACGGCACCAACATTCTCCTCCTCCAGGTTTAAAGCCAGACCAGTAATATCATGTGGGAATTGGAGTAATTCATTGTAAGCTGCCTCTCCTAACCCATGGATACGAGCGATGCCATCACCGACTTCTATCACTGTGCCCACATTAGCTACAGTAACGGCGGCTCCGTAACGCTCAATTTGCTCCTTAATTACAGCAACAATATCTTGGTCTCGGGTTGCCATCTTAACCCCTCTCTTGCTTAGAAATAAAAAAAGTTAATGGTTCAAAGGTTAGGTCAAGGATGCAAAACACGGGCAATTTCTACCTCCCCACTTCAAGCAAACTTTTTTTCAAAGTCTCTAATTTTTGATGGATACTGCCGTCAATCAGCTTATCACCTATCCGGGCGATGAATCCCCCGATGATTGAAGCGTCTACGTGAGCATCAATGACTACCTTGCGCTCAACGATTTCTCCAAGACGACGAGAAATCGCCTTGCTCTCTTCGTCACCCAGAGGAAATACAGTCATCACTTTAGCCCGTTCGATACCACGATGAGCATCCAGCAAATCATTATACTGTTGGGATATATCGCCGCTAATCCTTAATCGACCTTTACTGACCAGAAGAAGAGCCAGGTTAAGGGTCAGGGGATTGATCTCCCCCAATTGTGTTTGTAAAAGACTTTTTTTAGCATCGAAGGGGAGTCGAGGGTTCTGCAGCAAAGCCATGAGTTCTTCGTCTTTGGTTAAGTCGGCTATTTTCCGCAGACTTTCTTGCCAGCTCTCCAACTCATTTCTTTCCACGGCCAGCTCGAAAGCAGCCTGGGCATAGCGTTTAGCAGAACTTATTCTAGGCATCTCTTTCGTTAACTTTTCTTGAGAGTCACACTCTCCCGAAGCGTCTCCTCGATCAGTTTACGATGTTTCTCCCTATCCAGAGTCTCTTTGATCACTTTTTCAGCGGCCGCAATGGAAATATCGACAAACTCTCGACGCAAATCCTCAACGATTTTATCGCGCTCTGTCTCTAATTCAGTTCGCGTTCGATCAATGATCGTCTGTGCCTGTTTGGCGGCCTCCTGTCTCGATTCCTCCTTTAGTCTTTCCCCGACTTGCATGGCTTGGGCAATGATTGCCTGTGTTTCCTGGCGCCCTTTCTCAATCTGTTTTTGCACCTCTCTCTTAGCCTGCTCATATTCTTTTTTTGTGGCCTCAGCCAGTTCCATTCCTTCCTTTGTTCTTTGCGCCCTCTCGTCAAGCATCTTCAGCACCGGTTTGAACAGAAAGAGGCGCAATAGAACAAGTAAGACAATGAAATTGATGATAAAAACCACCAACAGTGGTAAATTAATACCCAGACTGGCGAAACCTCCCATATGGCCCTCTTCAAAGATGAATTAGGAGCTGACTAAACTCCCCCTCGCAGGACTAAGTAAGTAACCAATCCGGCGAGAGAAAATACTGCCAATACAATAGCAATAATAATTGCTGCTAAACTAGCGGGTAATCCTCCCTCTCCCATTGTTACACCTCCTTATTTGACAACCATGGCCATGATAATACATACGATAAGAACGTAAATCCCGATAGCCTCGGCGAGGGCACCAATCAAGATCATGTTGGTAAGAATTGCCCCCCTGGCTTCAGGGTTGCGTCCCAGGGATTGCATGGCTGAAAAGCCGATCAGCCCCAAAGCCAATGCCGGACCAAAAAACCCCAAACCCGCGGCTAACCCAATCACTAACATTTTTACTACTTCTGGTGTCATTTATAACCCTCCTTTCATCTTTTTTATTCTGTTTCTTCATGCGGAGATACAGCAATCGTGCCAAATACAAGGGTTAAACCCGAAAAGATAAGAGCTTGGATAAGACCGATAAGTAATTCTAATCCGTAAAAAGGGATAGCGAATACAAGAGGAATAAGAAAACTGGAGACTAAAATCAATATCTCACCGGCCGTCATATTGCCGAAGAGACGGAAGGTAAAGCTGAGCATGCGGATAAGATGGCTAAATATCTCTAATACACCGACGAATAAATTAATGAACCCGAAGGCCATGTTCATCACGGCCTGGCCTATCTTGCCTGTAAATAACTGTTTAAGCCCTTCTACCATCTGACGGACATTGATGAACTCACTGAGGTAATGAAAAACCCCCAATGCCCTCATTCCCCAGGACTCAACGAAGATGAAAGACATAAAGGCGATGGAAAGGGGGACATTGACGTCCGTGTTAGCTGCACGGAATAAAGGTGCAAATTTGCCATCGTGCTCAATGACCCCTATGGAGCCAAAAAAGGGCAAGAGGGCTAGATAAGCATTAGATATGACGTAGATGAAGATGGTGGCTACTCCAGGGAAGAGCATCCTGGAATGTTTCTTACCGGCGACGCTTTCAACAAAGTTCAACAATCCTTCTACGATCGCCTCTGCCATAGCTTGACGTCTGCCAGGAATAAGTTTCATCTTGCGAGTAAGGATGAAGGACAAACCGACCAGCACGATAATAGTAAGCCAAGAAGCAATGAGAGTGTTCGTCACAGAGAAGTGACCGATATGAAAGACTGGCTCCGAAGGAAGTTCAACCGTTGGTTGAGGGACTTGGAAGATGGCAGGGGGTTTCATGCCCAAAAAACTGGATCCGAGAGGGCCAAAAACCAAGCCAACGCCAAAGAGGATTAAAACAGGGATAAAGAAGAATACTAAAATTTTGAGGCGACCACGACCCATTATTGGCTCTGCTTCATTTCTTATTTTTTCTTTGCTCTTCTTGCTCAGCCTGATAACGAAGGAGCATGCGAAATAAACCAAAAAAGGCTACGACTGTCCCCACCCCAAGACCGATAAAGGTAAATAAGGGGCGCTTATCAAACACCTCGGGACGATCGAGCCAATAACCAATCCCTACGGGGATGATCAAGCTCAAACCCACGTACCAACCCACTGTTAGTAAGAATTGGAATGGCCTTACCCACTCTTTCAGACGACCCTCCAAGAGCGGTTACGAAGATAAGGGCTTGCTCCTTTTACACATGATCGCTTATGAACAAAGGTGATTAGTATAAGGGAGCAACAAAACGCGAATTAGGTAACATACATCAAAAAAGTTGTCAATCCTTTTTTAAATTCCTTATTATCATATTTAATATCAAGCAGATAGAGGGTGATCCACCGGGTGGGAGAGGAGGTGAAGATCTTTTTCTTTATCGACTCTCCCCTCCATTTTACAATGGCCATCAAAGATTCCTCCCTCATTAATGGTAAGGATCGGGGTGAGGAGATTTCCAAAGAACTTGCCTGTAGGATGTATCTCAACCCGTCCCTTGGCAAAGACCTCTCCCTCCACATGGCCATTGATGACAATTGTATTCGCCTCGATTTTCCCTTTGACAACTGCTGTCTCGCCAACGATTAATGTTCCACTCTCGAAGATCTCTCCCTCGAATCTCCCGTCCAGACGAAATATGCCTTCGAAAGTCATCTTCCCCTCAAAGACGACCTCCTTTCCGAAATAACCGCTGATCTCCTCTGAGGCAGAGGAGGGTTTGGAACCACCTTTAGTGAACAGAGATTTTCCTCCTGACATTTTTAACTCCTTTCCTTCAAACAGAAGGCAAAGGGCATAGGGCTAAGGGCATAGCGTTGTTTCTCATTGGATTGAATCTAAAAAACTCTATGCCCTATGCCCTATGCTCTAAGCGTTTTTTAGGATGGCTTCTACAATCCTTTCCAAATCTTCATAGGAATAGTATTCGATCTCAATCTTCCCCCTTTTTCCATTTTGTGTAATGCGGACTTTCGTCCCCAAGTATCGCCTCAGGGAGTCCCGGAGGCTGTTCATTTGACTCTCTAAGTCACTCCTTTCCTTTGCCGGAATGACCACTCTTTTCGGTCTCTCTGACCATCGCTTCGCCATAGCTTCGGCCTCTCTTACCGAGAGACCCTTCCTGATAATGAGGGCGCAGAGTTCCTTCTGTTTTTCTTTGGTTTCGAGGCTGAGGATGGCCCTCGCATGTCCAGAAGTGATCCGATTTTGGAGAAGTTGGTTTTTCACTTCCGGAGGGAGTTTCAGCAGACGGATGGTATTGGTGATGGTGGTTCGATCTTTTCCGATCCGTGTGCTTAATTCTCCCTGACTGATGTGGAACTCTTCGGTGAGTCGCTTGAAGGCTTCAGCCTCTTCAATCGGGTTAAGATCCTCTCTCTGTAGGTTTTCAATGAGAGAGATCTCCAGGACATCGGTTTCTCCGACCTCCTTCACCAACACAGGGACTTCCTTCAGGCCTGCTTTTTGAGCTGCCCGCCAGCGACGTTCTCCTACGATCAGTTCATAACCCTGGTCCACCCTTCTGACAATCAGAGGTTCCAAGATCCCTTTTTCTTTAATGGATTCTGCTAATCCCTGAAGTTTCGATTCATCAAAATGTTTTCGGGGCTGAGATCGGTTGGGGGCGATCTCTTCGATCCCGCAGTAGAGGATCGTCCTGGATTCCTCTTGTCCAAATCCTGGGATAAGAGCTCCCAGGCCCTTTCCTAAAGCAATTCTCTTAGTTGCCATCGATCTTTCCTTCGGCCATGATCTCTCTGGCCAGGTTCAAATAACTTTCTGCACCCTTTGAATGGATATCGTATAAGAGGACAGGTTTCCCATAGCTAGGGGCTTCGCTCAGTCGAACGTTTCGGGGGATGATCGTCTTAAACACCTTATCTTTGAAGTGGCGCTTCACCTCATGGGCCACTTGGTGGGAGAGGCTGTTTCGGCCGTCAAACATGGTGAGCAGGATTCCCTCGATCTCCAGTTTTGGATTGAAGGACTGTTTTATCAACCGGATCGTTTTGAGAAGCTGACCCAGCCCTTCCATAGCGTAATATTCGCATTGGAGGGGGACGATGACGGAGTGGGCTGCCGTCAATGAATTGATCGTCAGCAGGCCCAGTGAGGGAGGGCAGTCGATAAAGATATAATCGTAGTCCGCCTCCACCTCTTTGATCAGGCGATCCAATTTCCTCTCACGATCCTTCTCCTGGATCAGTTCCACTTCCGCACCGATGAGGTCGGTATTTGAAATGATCACATCCAAATAGGCAAGCGCTGTCTTCTGGATCATCTCCTTTAGCCCTGAACCCCTCAGCAGGGCATGATAAATGGTCCCATTGGATGTCTCTTTGCTTAAACCTACACCACTCGTTGAATTTCCCTGAGGATCGATGTCAATGAGCAGAACTTTCTTCTCTGCCACAGCAATGGAGGCAGAGAGATTGACTGCTGTTGTGGTCTTCCCGACCCCTCCTTTTTGATTGGCAATACAAATCACTCTCGCCACAATTGAGGCACCTAGAATCTCTTTTGGTATTTATTTATAGCACAAAAAAAGGAATGTATGGAAATGTAAAAGTCATCCTCTTTCCAAATCCCCCAGCATCCCCCCTTTGCTAAAGGGGGGATGCTGGGGGATTATTGTTTTTCAAATAAAAGAATCGATCTTTTCAAAGAACTGAAGGGTAGAGAAAAAGGCACAGTCTTTTGCAATCGGTATCGAGCTTCTTCCATTGCGGGGAGGAGTCGCATTTCTTTCCTGTCCACTCGACCTTTCATCGCCAATACGATTCCTCCCTTTCTCAGTAAAGGGAAACTGAGGACGAGAAAGGTCTGGAGATCTGAGAAGGCTCTTGACATGACGATATCGAATCGCCCCTCCAGACCTTTGAGGATCTCCTTGTCTTGAACACGACCATGGATTGCCTCAATCCCTTTTAAACCGAGCCTTCGGATGATGTGCCTTTGGAAATCGACCTTCTTACGAACAGAATCGATCAGGGTAACCTCAAGAGAAGG
>Ga0187886_1001676_pt1 | contig 19372 bp, 19 predicted proteins | sample June2016WEW_20_1_FD_133001 | JGI IMG/M metagenome (GOLD analysis project Ga0187886, IMG submission 133001) | Peatland microbial communities from SPRUCE experiment site at the Marcell Experimental Forest, Minnesota, USA - June2016WEW_20_150 | ecosystem: Environmental > Terrestrial > Soil >... | reverse complement strand
AGGGTGCAGTTGACTTACTCAGAAAAGAAGTTCCATTTGACATATCCTGAAAGACCACAAACCTGTAGTTGCTTGGATGAATACCATTTTTCATTGCTCTATATTTTATATCCTTAAAAATCCGAATAAACTCCCTCTGATTAGGGCTTGCAAAATTAATTAACATTATTTAAAATACAAAAGCAATTGCAAAATTATTGATCATGTTGAAAATATCCTTGCTTAAATCCTTTTTTTCCAAGCGTTTCGTCCTTATACCTAATGAAAGTAAGTTTAGGATTTATGAGAAACCGGTAAGTAATATGTGTTTTTGCTTTCTTTGCATCAAGGGCCTCATAAATCGCTATCATTTTGGGATTAAAATCGCCTACCCATGAAAGTTCCAGTTCTTTGAACCATGGCTTCTTTTTAAATGCATTATAAAGCTGCAAAAAGATCGCAGATTCTACTCCGCTGTTCTGATAAGCCGGGTGAACTCCTCCGACAACAGCTCTCATCCTGGTCATTTTATGAATCCTCTTGAAATAAATAAATCGTATCAGGTTCCAAAGATGCAATTTACCATTAAAATGCTTAAGTATCTGGTTCAGATCGGGAAAAAGAACAAAGAAAGCAATTGGTTTATCATTGTAATAAGCAAACCAGATTAACTTTTCATCGATAATTAATTTTGCCTTTTCAAACGACTCTTCCAAAAATGCAGGATCCAGAGGGGTAAAATCTTCTTTAAATACCGACCATGTTGAATTGTAAATTTCGACAATATCCTTTACAAACTTTTCTTTGTTTCTGAATTCAAAATGTCGAAAAAAATAACCAGGCCTTCTCGAGAGCCATTCAGCAATTTTCATGATCCTTTCAGGAAACTGGACTATCTTTTTATCAACCCCTCTTACCTCCCTGTGATAAGAGTATTGTTCAAAATAATTTTTAAAGCCATACGCTTCAAAAAAGTCCCTGTAGTACTTTTTATGATAAGGCATTCCGAATCCCTGTTGCATGAATCCATCTACAAGCAGTCCCCAGTTATTATCATTTTCTCCGAAATTTATCGGGCCATCCATTGCCTCCATACCACGTGAAGAATGCCATTCTAGGGCCGTATTGAATAACATAAATGCTGCTTCTCTGTTTTCAATAACCTCAAAAAAACCAATACCCCCTGTAGGCTGATTATTGGCATCGGATCTTACCTTATCGATAAAAGCTGCAATTCTTCCAATCGTATGATCATCATCATCTTTCAGAATCCAGCGGATTGCTTCGCCATGTTTAAAAGTGTGGTTCTTTGCCGGATTAAAAACAGATTCGATACCTGAATCAAGAGGACATACCCAGAATGGATCTGCTTTGTATAATTCTTTTGGAAAATTTATAAATTCCTTTTTATCCCGTTCTGTTATGACCTCAAGTACCTGCATGATATTAGTTATGTGATAATCAGCTATTTATAGAATCACCCAATCAGTAGATTAGTATTGGGTCCAAATATAAACAGATTTTTAAAAAATAATACATACAGTATGATGCTAACAGCCATTTATCTAATAATTAAATCTAAAGGCTCGCAAAAAATCAACATTATTAATTCATTAATTGATAAGTTGAAGATCTTTTATCTGACAGTCAGGTAAATGGTCTTTATGGTGCTCCATGTGCCAAGTTCAGTGGTTTTCAATGATGCAATTATTCTGTATCTGCCCTTTACTGAAGGAGCATTAAACTGAAAATTGCATTCTCCCCTATTTCTTTTTAAAAGAAGATCAATAGGTAATTTGCAGACTTCTTCAATTAGCAGATTATCTTCTTTATACAAACTGGCATATAATCGGGTCGAGTAATTCCCTGCATCGCGATAATTTTCAGGATCCTTCGGAGATAATAAAATTACTTTCACATTAAATATTTCATTATTCTTAGCAGTTAATTTTCCAGACCCGGAAGTTATCAGAATATCGTTCATTACCGGAAGTGAGTCAATAATCGTTATCCTATAATCTTTATATTCAGGATTTTGAATACTGATTCCTTCATTTAAGTAGTTATTAAGATATGCCACCCGCCGATAACGGAGTGAGTCGTCAGCATGCCATAAGTTAAACTGGTTCCGGCGACTATTAAGGTTTATGCTTGTTGCAAAAGTATTTGCATAAAAGGATACTATTCCGGCTCTTTGATAATTACTGGTTATTATTGGTAATCCTTTGCATTTATCAACAATTTCCTTTCCAAGCTCCTTTTGTCCTCTAAAATCATTAAATCTGTTTATTCTAAAGTTAAAAACAGGATAAATTATTTCCATCCGAAGAAAAATAATTATAATAATAACCGGGATCGCTAAAAGGTAAAACCATTTTTCAAATAGAGGTTTTGTATTATTGGATTTTAAAAAGAAAATGAGTAACGGAATAATAATAGGTAATGTCCAATTCACTTCAACTCGACCTTTCAATGTACTTAGAAGAAAAAAACAAATAAACCCCCATAAATTCCATTTTAACGCCTTTTCAAACAGAGTTGACTGCTTGAATATAATTGCTGAAATAAACATAAAAATTATGGAAATCGGACCCCAATAAAGAAGTTGCCCTAATAAATATTTATAAGTAAATGAAACCTTATAGTGCGAAGCTGAACGTTCAAATAAATGGTAAGAAATACTTACGAAATCATTATTTAATTGCCAGATAATATGTGGTATAAATAATAAAAAAGCAACTGCAAGTGAAATTCGGAATTTGGGAGACTTTATCAATCTGAGATTCGAAGTGATTGTGAAAATTATTACCAGGATGCCATGGTATTTACTATATAACATTGCTACCATTGACAGGCCAAGCAATATTGAATTTACAATATTTTCTTTTAGCAGAAACTTTTTATATACAACAAAAAATAAAACCGTAAACAACAGAAGCGGACTGTCAGGAAGAGCTAAAAAACCTAAAATATTCAACCCGAATATTGAAAATATTGCAGTTAAAAATAAAAACGGCTTTTGAACTTCTGCCAGTTCATATATAAAGTATATGGCGACAGTAATGGCAATAACAGAGAGAAGCCGAACGCCAATTTCGTTTTTGAATATAGTTGAACCTATCCTGATCATCAAAGCTATCATTGGCGGATGGTCAAAATACCCAAAGTCTAGCTGCCTTGCAAATAGTGTGTAATATGCTTCATCAGAATAAAGTTGGGTAAAAATGGCCGAAGTCATATTAACTAAAAGCCAGATAATCACAACATGTGATATTTCTATTCTTTCTCTGATATAATGTATAAGATATTTCATTAGTTTTTCAACGTATTGCAGCTTTCCAATGAATGAACAAACCATTCTCAGCCATACCGTTAAATGAATAGTCGAATCTTAAAATTTTATCATAGTATGTTACAAAATCAATACCTATTCCCGTACCGTACATAAATTTATTTACCAGTGTATTGTTATACTGCTTATATACTCCGGTTTTGTCATAGACATAACCTGCATCGAAAAAGACATTTGTATAAATCTCTATAGGGATTTTGTTAAACTGATAAGCATTTCGAATTGGCCAGATTTTTATATTCAGAACCTTCTTCGGCAAAAGTTCGAAATTCAGGAGACTTTTAAAAAGCAACGTCTTATCTCCATTTGCTACATAATACTCATATCCTCTTACAAATTGCAAATATCCCAAACCTGTCTGTGAATAAAAGACATGATCATTATTTGAAGTTGATGTAAATAATATTCCTGATGCTGCATAGAAGCGGTCGATAAGTTTTCTGTAAGCAAATAACTGGATAGAGACATCTATGCTATTGTATTCATCATGTAAAATTCCTAACCCCTTTTTGTTTATACCGGCAACTAAAATATACCCGGTTTTAGGATAAAAATGAGAGTCGCGTGTATCACTTGTAAACTCATACCCAAGGTTAAAATATCTTTGCCTTTGGTTATTAAGTCCAAAAAAATATGGATTAAGGTGCAAAATTGTATCTGCAATTTTAAAATCCGAATAACCAAATGCCACAGAATGAAAATTAAAATATTCTTTACGGTATTTATATATAAATCCTAAAAATGTACTGTTTAATAATGTTCTCACGGATTTCATAATAACTTGTTTGTTTGATTCAATGACCCAGGGAAGATTCCTTTGTGCAATAAGAGTAGCATTCAAAGATAAAAAATGATGTTCCTCATTATCAAGATGAATTCCATCATATTCAAATTCATATCTGGTTAAACTGCCCAGGTGATATTTAAAATAGAGAGATTCCCCCATCCCTCTGAAATTATTCACTTTAATGCCAACTCCATATTCCAGTTTGCTCAGATCTTTAGTGCGCCACCATTCACTGAAGTTTCTTTCGGTGTGATTTAAATATGCTGTGGGCCATATAAACCAGCGTTCAGTAAGTTCAACCGTCACAATAAGTATTCCGGACGGTATTTCAGCTGTGTGTATTTCAACGAAATTAAACAAAGCTGTTTTAGTCAGATTATTAATGCTTGTCTGTTTAAAATATTCAATATCATTTCTGCTGACAGAATCATTAATTTTAAAAGTCAGTTCACGATAAATAACTTTTTTACTTGTGATGAAATTCCCCTCAATATTAATTTCCCTTATTTTAAGGCTGTCTGATGATAGTGTTTCCTGACCATTCAGGGAAAAATATAAGGAACAAGATATAATTATCAGGAGTAGGTTTCTCTGCATAAAACCTGTTTGTTTATTAACCTAAACATTTAAACAGCTACAAATTTTTTGATTTAATAAAATCTGACATATAGAGCACAAGTTAAGAAAATTGAATTTACCGATCAAACCATCTGCACTGGTTCTTGTATTCGTTCGCAGGTTTAATGGATATCAATTATTCTGTGGTCGATAAGAATGAAGAGTATTCCGATTAGAAAAGAATAGATTGCAAAGATTTTTAGGGGGATATATTCAGCTGGCCGGATTCTCATTTTGAACCATACATATCCTACCAAAAATAAATTACTGACCACATAGGCAATAAATGTAGAAACTGCAACACCTACAAGTTTATATCCCCATTTTAACATCAACAGGCTTAAAGAAATGTTCACTACAATTTCAATTATTGCAGCAATAAGAGTTATGTAAGTCTTCTTTCTACCTACAATTATTGTTTGAGGAAAAACAAGTCGCGGAATAATAAGCAATGAGTAAACCAGAAATATACCCGAACTTTTCTCAAATTCCTGTCTGAACATCAGTGGATAGATCCATCGCGCAATCAGCATCATCAGCATAGTGGCAGGAAAAAGGAAATGCATAAGTCTCTTTGATTTAACCCTTAATTTCTCTATCGATTCCTTCATTTTTTCACGGGTTGAGAATTCTGAAAGCATAGCGGCATTCAGCCCGTTGGCAAGCATGAGAACCAGAGGAAATTCCTTGGCACCATAACGGAACACTGCAAATTTAGCCGGATCCTTGTAAAAGGCCGAAATAATAATTCCGTCGGTATATTGACCTGATCCGCTTATAAGAGTAGTTATAATCAAAGGAATACCCAGGTAAAGATGCTCCTTAATAAAATCGACCGATATCTTCATTTCGGTGTATCTCCTTAGCAGAATTATCAGCCATATCCATCGGAACCCGGTAATTAAGAGTAATCCGTAAATTGACCATATTATATCTTTACCTAACAATATTGGTGTGATAATAAAGACCAGCTGCGCCACAAAAGTATATAACCCGTATTGAAAAATCCGATAGGAACGGTTATTGAGGAGATAGATATACTCTATAAGACAAACAGGGCTGCTTAAGAGAATATATAGCAATAACAGATTTATAAATGGCACATTTCCTCTGTTATGAAAGACAGAAAAATTGCTTTTTAATGAATGACCGAGAATAAAAAAAAGCAGGCTGAAAAAACACATCAGGAGGAATGCATTAAAGATCTCAGGTGACTTATCTACTCCGTTATCACCAATTTTCCTGTAGGTTTTATTCCTGTGGTAAAGAGGAAGGAGCGATTGAATTATACCCGTGACCCAGAAAAATGTCAATAGCCCGCTGATAAACATAAACATTTCCCACTGTCCGATATCCTGGGTGGAAAGAGAACTCTTTGTTAATACAATACTGACAATGAAAAATATAACTGGCCTCATCAACTGGAAAAGTTGCAGCCCTGAAATATTGTCTATAAATTTTAGCTTTCTCAATCCAAAAAAAATACTTTACAAATTCTTCCTGATAGCAATTTAAAGGATTATAAATTGTCCCGGAAAGTTCATTTTTTTTTGAACCATCCAAAGATAGTAATTGACTTCAGTATGAGAAAATAAATTTAAAATTTTGTGAAATAGAAATTTTGACCTTATTTTGCACTCCAGAAACGGTGGATGTAGTTCAGTCGGTTAGAACGTCGGATTGTGGTTCCGAAGGTCGTGGGTTCGAGCCCCATCTTCCACCCCACTACCAAAAATAAGCGAAGGCAATTATCTGAATTTATGATAGTTGCCTTTCATGTTTTTCTAACAATTAATTTCTTCTAACCATATTCTAATTATACGTTGCAAAAAGCAATGTTTTTAATTAAGAATAGTTTATGCTTCACCTTATTGCTAACTTCTTTAATTACAGGGTTTTTAAAGATTTGAATTTATAGACTTTTTACTTCATCGGCAAATAAAAATAAATTTTTTATAAAATATCCGTGACTTTGTATTTTCTGAAGACCTTGTACTGCATAGGAATTAAAATTTTTATCCAGAAATTTTTAACAGTTTGAATCAAGGAGTACTCATTTTCACCCTCAGATTATAAAATTTTATTATTTTTTATAATCCGCCCTTTAAAAATCTATAAAAATACATTTTGGATTTTGGGTCGTTCCTATTCTTGCCCCACCACGCAAGCCTGTAACGCATTGATGGGCAGGGGGGTAGATTAAACTGGATACCTTCTCCACCCCCAGATACACGTACAATACTAATTTCATTCACAATAGTATTTATAGATAAGATTGTACAGATATGAAAGCACAGACACTTCACCCTTATGACGAAACCATTTTAGGGTTGGAGAATCTCTATGTGGTAGATTGTATGGGTAATTTCTACATTAATTCAGAAGCCATAATAGCACATGACAAGGCCATAAGCACTGGAAGAACATACTTACTTGTTGACTCTTCCATTGGTAAAGATGTCAAAATGTATTCAGTCATATTACTGGATGTTTATTTTGAAGATGGCTTTGTACATCTAAATGTACAGGACTTATTAACTCAGAAGAAGTTTACCATTGACCACAACATTGAATGTCCAGAAACCAGATGTACGTGGCGACTAATCGATATGGATTATTTCAATAAATTATTGGATTATAAAACGATACAATCTTATTGCGAAAAGTGTAATGTCACTAAGACGAAACCTATTGCTGAAAGTAAACCCGAACAAAGCAATGATGACCTGCTCGAATTCGAATTCTAATATGAGTTCCTGACCCTAAAATGTTTATTATATTGCTCAATATCAGAATTATGAATGTACATTTGTGCTCTAATATTCCATCTATGGACAAAAAAAGCAAAGACAAGTTTGAAATCACCGAAATGTTTTGTGCACAAATCGATAAAAACAGAAGCTATTTTGGCTGCATTAAAAGAGGAAGGGATGCTGAAGGCAATCAGTTTGTTTTCAGCCGTTTAGTCATGCCTAACAATGGTTTGCTTTGCGCAAGAGAAACTGAACAAATAGCACTTGGGAAAAATTTGGATATAATGGCTAAAGATATTGTTGATGGAAATCTTCACGGTGATGCTGGTAAACGTAAAGAAATCTTCGGGACTGACTTCTTTTTAAACTAAGAGTTATAGTTTTGAAATGATTATACCATAATGATAAGGTTCAATTACATCTGGTTCTTTGTAAATATTAAATTTCAAACCATCAATCCATTTTAAAATCTGGTCAGGTTTTGGTCTGATACTTAGATGCGGTCCTCGTGGTGTTTCAACATCACTCCGCCAATGCAATATTCCGACCTTACCATTTGGCTTTAATATCCTATACGCTTCTAAAAAAAAATCGTTTGGCGATTCATGATGCAGAATATTAAATAGCATTACGTAATCTATTGAGTTATCTACCAATCCAGTTGTTTGTTTTAATATATCCCTTTGCTCCAGAATTACATTAATGACAGATTCATTTTTAAGTTTTTTGTTTACTATGTCAAGCATTTCTTCTTCGATATCGAAGGCATACAAGTTACCACTGATTTTTTTTGCAGCAGGGATAGTAAATGTCCCGTAACCACAACCAACCTCAACCAAATCGTTAATATCAGAGTTGATTTGTAATTCAGATAAAATCAGTTCAACATTAAAAAAGGATGCCCACATATTTTCTGCGGGCATTCCACTATCTCTCACTTTCAACTTTTCTTAATTTACCAAGGTTGTAATATCTTAATGAATATCCGAGAAGGGTCGATTTGTAAACATTCTGGGATGGATTATATGTTAGAATGTTATCATTCTATCACTTTCCATGGTTAACTGTGTCAGTTCTTTCATGGTGCTTAATTCAGCACCTTCAACAAGTTTTATTTCTTTAAGTCCACGGGCATCTGCACATGACCCGCATAGTTTAACTTTGCCATTCTTCATTAAAACTGCTTTCAACATTCTTTCAATATTGTAATAGCCGTTTGGTGTATTCTGATTTGGTAATGCACAAGTTACTGCGTCAGCCATTAGAAATACGCATACATCTGTACCTTCGTAATCTTTCTGAATCTGCATAGCCAATCTTAAAGCATTATATGCTTTCTCAGTCCCGTAAGGTGCATCATTAATAAGAATTAAAACTTTTTTTATGTTCATAATTTTCTTTTAGTCAATCTTAATAGCTTTTATTTTTTTAGGTAAAATAATGCACTCTTAAAAAGTCATTACAATTTCATTCTTGTGAACCATTGCATATAAGTCCTTCAGTGATGAAAACTTGCACACCTGAGGGTTGCTATTATTTCTGCTCTTCAAGCAAGTACCACAACCCAGTATTGTTCCGCCATTGTTTAAAAATTTATCTGATTGTTCCTTTATTGTACTATCAGATTTAACCAGATTTTCTAACTCCACTCCTTTACCAAGTAAGAAGATACTTACTGAATCTCCTTGGGATTTCGAATAATTTGCAAACCTGAGTGCATTCCAAACAGTCTCTACATCATTTGAATAAATAACAATACCAATGCTGTTTGACTTTGAGACAGCAGGTGTTGGTTTTCCACATTGCGTAAGAATGGTAATAGCGAACAGACTCAGTAAAACTGTAAGGATTAAATGCGTTTTTTTCATTGCATTTCAGATAATGAGTTCATTAATGATTTCAATGTATTAAAAAGAGTTGTTGCCTCATTGTAAAGTTCCTGATTTGAACCAACTGCTTTAAGCATTATCTCCATATTCATGGTTGAAATAATGGTTTTTCCATTATCTTCATAAATAGCAAGTTTACAAGGCATAAAAATGGAAAAATGCGGAAAATCTGTCAGCATTTTTGCTGCTGTTTTTGCCTGACAAATTTCATAAATAAAAACTTTGCGTTTTATTGGAAATCCTTTACCCTCAAGTATTTCATGATAAACGTAAGTTTGAAGCAATGCGAATTTGTATTTTTCACATGCTGAAGGTACACTCTCCGATATTTTCCCGATTAACTGAGTACTTATGATTTTGTAAGTAAACATTTCAATCATTTTTTCTGGTGGCATAAGTGCCTGCATCATCTTTTGTAACATTATTTCTTCTTTTTTAATATTGAAACTATTTCCTTAACCAAGTCGTTGTTAACTTTATAGCATGTTTTAGTACCATGCTTTTCAGGATATACAATACCACTGTTTTTTAGTATTGAAAGATGCTGAGAGGATGTTGATTGAGAAATCCCCAATGTATTCATAACATCAGTAACACAACATTCATCATCCAATAAAACATCTACCATTTGTAGTCTTATTGGGTGTGAAAGTGCTTTAAATATTTGACTATTCTTTTCGTAATCTACCTGTTGCATTTCTATTTTGAGTATTAAATATTATACAAATATATTGATATATTAGAATATTATAATATAATGATGGATTTATATCTGTTGAATTTAAAATTAAAGTGCAGAATTTCTTTAATCGCTATTTGGTTTCGCAACTACATTCCTTCCCTTTAACTTTTTCAAAGGCTTCCTTCCCTTTAACTTTTTCAAAGGCTTCCTTCCCTTCAGATATGGAAAAGTACATTAGACCTGCAGCACCAATAACATCGGCATAGGCAAAGCCTGTAAGTTCGTAAACAAGACTTGAAACAAGTAGAACCAATGACATGTAAACGCAAACCTTGGTACAATTGGCATCAGCAATTATGGGTTCGGATTGTAACTTTTTGCCAACGCTTTTTTTTGCATTCATAAGCCAAACCATTACTACAATTGAAACCAATGATATTATTACCCCCCAAAGTGTGGTTTCAGGCTTGTGATGGTTGATAAGATTTAATACGATACCTGCAAATAAACCAACCGACAAAAGATAAAATGCTGTACCAGTTATTTTTAAGGCTGTTATTTCGAACTTGCTTTTAGGACTGTCTGGATTTTGTTTTATACGCAATATCATAATGGCAATGCCAATGCCAGACATTACTTCAATAAAACTATCTGCCCCAAAACCAAACAAACTAAGCGTTTCATCTGCATAGCCTAAGGACATTGAAACAATCCCTTCGATAATATTATAAAAGATGGTAAACAGACTTAATTGGTAAGCCAGTTTATAAAGTCTGTTTTCTTTTGTTTCCATAATTAAGGACAATACGCTACTTCTTCAACACTGAAAGAATGGTTTCGTTCAATTCAAAGTATTGTTTATTAATTGCAATTGTTTATGCAATCAGTGGTCTTGTTACTATATTCTACCTGAATTGTGGCATGTTCAATGCTAAACTGCTCGTGTAACTGGTGCTGAATGTTGGTAATAAACAGAACATCGGTTTGCGTTTGTGTTGTAAGATGAACAGTAAGGGCAGCTTCCGTAGTGCTTAATGCCCAAATGTGCAAGTCATGAATATTTGAAACTTCGGGCAAATTTTTAAGATATTCACGTATTGCTTCAATGTTGATATTTTTCGGCACTGCATCAAGCGCAAGGTTAACGGAATCAATTAACAAATGGTAAGAACTGTAAAGGATAACGGCAATGATGGCAAACGATACCAAAGAATCAACCCAAACAATGCCTGTAAATGCCATAATAACACCTGCAACCACTACGCCCAGTGAAACCAATGCATCGGCTATAAAGTGAACAAATGCACTACGTATATTCAAATCATGTTTTTTGCCTTTGAGGAAAAGCCAAGCCGTGAATCCATTTACTACAACACCAATGGCAGCAACAATAATTACGCTGGTTGTATTAATTACTATTGGATTACTTAATCTTTCGATTGTTCCCAACACAATAAAGGCGACAGCCACTAAAAGGATAATGGTATTAAGTAATGCAATAAGGATGGTTGACCTGCGAAACCCATAGGTGAACCTCAGGGTAGGTTTACGTTGAGAAAGTATTACAGCAATCCATGAAAACACCAATGCCAGTACATCGCTAAAGTTATGTCCTGCATCTGCAACCAAAGCCATCGAGTTTGAAAAGAAGCCGTAAAAGGCTTCAACAACAATAAATATGATATTAATGGTAATGCTTATTTTAAAGGCATTACCCAAATTAATATCGTGATTGTTAGAATGATTGTGTTCCATGATTTCATGATTTTACTATCACCAACTCATTTCCCCTACATTCAATTTTTCTGAAAGCAGGCTTAGTATCACATTCATTAAAATGTTGGTTGGCTTAACTTCCACGTTTTCAGACCACAATATAACAGCAAAAAGTTCTATTTGTTTATTTGCGACAAAGATAAATGAATCGTTAATTCAAATAAGGTACACAATTACTATTGGCAATGAGAAAAATCTTGAGAAGTGGTGTCTCCTGACCAATAAATCCGTGATATTTTTACTGCCCAAGTTTTATAATAGTGTTGTCAATTTCTGTTCCGTTATTTTGCGCTTTTGATTTAAATGAATTTATATTATAGGTAATCCCTATCCAGAAAATCCGTGTTTCATTTTTGCTTGAATTGTATAATCTGAAAGCAGCATTATCAGATTTAATAATCCATTTTCTGGTATTAAAAACATCAGTTAGTGAAAGACTTAAAGCCAATTTATTTTTTAGAAAATTCCGTTTTAAGGCAATATCAGCATAATAAATTTCGCCTAAATTGAATTGTGGTAAAGCAACTGGAGAGTTGTAGTTTAATAAAATCTGAATGTCCGTTTTTTGGTCAGGTCTTATCGTAGTTTTTATATTTCCAGTCCATGCAAAATTGTTAACACTTAAATCTATCTCATTATAGTATCCTGTTGATTTTGTGTAAAACATAGAAAATGCAGGGTTTACTGAAAATACTTTATTAAATTTATATACATAATCTAAGTCTGCACCGATTTTATTTAGTCTGTTGCCATTTACATAGGTTAGAACGAGATTATCAGGCGGAGAAAGCAAAGAAACCTGTGTAATAAAATCTTTTGTAGAACTATAATATAAATTACTTCTGAACTGATATTTTTCTTTTATCAACGAATAGTTGACTTCAACTTTATCAGATATCTCAGGCGTTAGGTTTTTATTGCCTGTTTCATATGTCGTTTGGTCAATGACATTTATGAAAGGGTTCAACTGCGGATAAGTTGGTCTTGTAACTCTTTGGTTAATACTTAATGATAAACTCTGAGCCTTATTTATATTGCGGGTTAACAGAAGATATGGGAATGGGAAAAGATAATGGTTATAAATCTCTTCGTTTATTGATTTCTGAATTAAATCAGAGGTATTGTATTCTAATCGGACACCAACTTTATAATACAGCTTCTTTAACAGGCTGTCGGAATACATTAAATATCCTGAATAAATGTACTCTTTGTGCTCCAAGTCATTACTAAAAACAGGATTAATTATCCATTCGTTAGTAATTGTATCCAAATCGTAAAAGTTAGACGTGAAACTATTCCATCTTGAAAATACTTTTAGTCCAGTTTCCATTCTTCCTCTCTGGAACAAAGATTTGAAATAATCACCCTGAATTGTTGCATTGGTTGGAGCACCACCGCCAGATGATTTTTGTAAAAGTTGGTCTTCAATATAATATTCGGCAGGTCTTGAACCTTTCGTGCGAGAATAAAAAGCATCAAAAGAAATTTCATTTCGGTTCTTCTCAAAAATCTTTCTGTAAGACAGGGATGATTCAACTACCTTTCTGGAAAACGCAATTTCATTCCTACGATTGAAGAAAGTTACTGGTAATGTGTCCTGAAGTTGTGTGCCAGAAATATTCTGAGTATTAGTTAAATCAGGAGATAATACTCTTAAACCAAATGTAATTAAGTCTTTTTCAGTCGGTTTTGCTGATATAGAAAGTCCTGCGACCTGAGTTGGACTTATCTGAACTGAATTGATTTCCTGCTCCACAATAGTGGATTGTGAATAAAGTTGGCGAGTTAAATTACTGTGAACGTTTGCTCTTTCATATTTGCCATTGTAACTTAAACCAATATCCCAGATTCCTTTTCTTAAATTAACATTCAACCCACCATTAATACGATTATTAAAACCATAATTTAACGACACTGCACCACTTATACCCGAAACACTTTGCTTTTTCATCATTATGTTAATTATGCCACCTGTTCCTTCTGCATCATATTTTACGTCAGGATTTGTTACAATATCCACACTTTCAATGCTGGAAGCAGGGATAGAATTCAGAGCACTAATTGTGGTTGGCTTTCCATCCATGAGGATTAATATATTGCCACTTCCCCTCAAATAAATATTGTTTTGCGCATCAATTGTTATGGAAGACTGACTTTTTAGCACATCTGTCACATTCCCTGAAACTGCAGAAATGTTTTGAGAGACATTAATTTTTGTCTTCTCAATATTCATATGCTTCTCATTCTGTTTACCAACCACCTGAACTTCGTTAAGGGAAAGAGATGTACTGCTCATTAAGATTGGCTGGAGCAGGTCAACAGAAGCATTATTGATTTCAATATTCGTAGTTTTAGTTATGTACCCGACAAAACTGGATTTAATTGAGAATTTTCCTGCAGGAAGATTATTAATTGTAAATGCACCTTTAGCATTAGTGATTGCACCTGTTACTAATGAATTGTCTATTGATTTATAAATCGCTACAGATGCATATTCAAGAGGCTGTTTATTTAATGAATCAATAAGAGTTCCTGAAACTGAAAAACCTTTGTTTGCTTGCCCAAATGAGATGATTTCGATGCTCCAAAGCGAGATAAGAACGAAAATTCTTACAAAAGCAATATTTCTATTACTACTCATTATATTGTTGGCTTTTAAAGGATGAAAGATTCTTTTCAATAGTTTTAAGCGTGGAATACAAGTCATAAATCTTCTTTTCCGATAAATTATTTAACACGAGTGCATTTGCATTTTGAATAGCTTTTTTGATATCTGGTATTATTTTTTTAGCCTTCTCTGTGATTTCCAATCCATACTTTCTCCTATCATGGGTGTTTTGTACACGTGTTACATAGCCTTTCTCTGACAAGTAGTCAATTATTCGCACCACTTGCACTTTATCGCATCCTAATTTCCCCGCCAGTTCCTGTTGTGTAAGGTTACCTCTGCTGGCTTCAATTAACAGTATGGGATAATAAAAACGGTCAATATCTATATGGGCAAGGTTCATATTGAGTACAGTCAGGAACATCCGATGTATATTGCTTGCTATATGCCCAACAGGTTCTATTATTGGGGCGTCTACAGCTATTTTATTTTTCATTTTAAAATAAATTAAGTTTTACAAATATAGTTATAACTGTAAACTGTTACATTGTAAACTATTATTTTTAATTTTGATTAAAATAAATCCTCATTGAATGGTATTAGAGCACTACATTCTGCTTAAATATCAAAAAAAGGGTTGGTCAACTTAATTACTTTCAGAATTATCAGAGAGCAAGAACGTTTTTTGTATTTTAGATATTGATACTTAGCAACAAGGCGAAGATGGGAGCGTGATGGATTCCAACTAAGGATTGATAAGACAGAACAATTGGATGGTTCGTGTGTTTGCCAGTTAAGACCCAGACAATAGAAAAAGGACTAAGATTAATGAATAAAAAGATTCAATTATACTCGATAATAACTTGTCCTGAATGTGGCTTTAGCAAAAAGGAGACTATGCCGACAGATTCCTGTCTGGTCTTCTATGAGTGTTCAAAGTGTGGACAGATACTCAAACCCCAAAAGGGGGATTGTTGTGTGTTTTGTTCATATGGTAGTGTCAAATGTCCACCGATTCAGGAAACAGGTAAATGTGATTATTGTTGATACTGTTGTTGGATGTTCGTCAGGCATTTTATTCACATTTCCAAGTCATTATGTATTGCAAATCATCAAGAGAATTAATATTCTCTTTTGCATGTTTAAACCAGCTACCTGATAATCCATTTTGTAAAGACGTTAACTCGAAATGAGACATAGCAATACCCATATCAATATCATGTAATCCTCTTAACTCGTACCTTTTGCTTATTAATTTCTTAAAGAAGTGAAATTTATTCTTGGTGTCATCAAAAAACACTCTCCAAGGTTGAGTATTTCCAGATGATGGTGCTAATCTTACCATTTCCAGAGAATCAGAATATTTCTTAATATACTCAGGGTTAAGAGGCGTTTTCAATTTGTAGTTGAAAAATAACTTATCCCAACTATTTCTTTTCGGAGCATTAACAGTTAGTCTTACAAATTTCTCTTGAAATGTTTGTCTTTCTTCAGAATATCCGACTATTACTATACTTGGTATATCAAAACCATCTTCAATATGTACTTCATTAAAATAGCTATAGTCAAAGTATCCAACCCAGCAGGTTGACATATTCATTTCAGTGGCTTTTAATACTACCTTTTCCATAAGGTATCCATAGTTCACCCTTGATGCTACTGTGGATTTTGACGTTCCCAAAATATAGGCATTGTGTCCTTTAATCATTCCTAAGTCAAGTTTCATTTGGTTGTTAGTATTGTTCTTTTCAATGATTCTGAAATCTACAACTTCATTTTCTAAGCCTTTACTATTTTCAATGATGAAACTTTCGAGGTCTCTCTTCTCTGCAGGTTTTAATGAAACTTGATTGAATGTCCTACTTGATTTCCGTTTTTTAATTATCTCAATAATGTTCATATTCTGAATTTTTTGCATGAATCCCAACGTTTCTCGGCTATGCACAGTGCTGAATTGCATGGATGAGTCTGTATCCCCCGTGATGAAACTTGCCTACGGGAACTGAACTATGCAAAACTACTGAAACCCGCATGTCTTATAGTGCGTTTCAGGCATAGAGCTTTGTCTTGCATCTGTGTTCATTCATTCAAACCATTGGTAATAAATCGCAAAACCAAAATCCTTTTGTCCCGATATTTGTCGGAGTGAGGATATCTTCTGTTTTTATTTCAAGTGGCTTGTAAACTTTTTTACCAATTGTAAAATCAATCTTCTTTTTGAACAAAGGTGCATCATAACAAAATGTGTGATATTCACCGTTTTCACCGCACGGGTCAACGTTAACAGGCAATTGTTCAATAAATGATTTGTCTATTTCCCTTCCAACCCATTCTTCTCCAAGGTATCCGTCATTAGTGCAACAAATAACAGTTTTAAATTGTCCTGTAATAAAATCATTTATTAGAATTGTAGTGTCCATTTTCCATAATGGAAAAATTCCCAGCATTCCCAGCTTTGCTAAATTATTTTCACGATATACTCTTAAATCTTCCAAGAAGATGTCGCCAAAAATTACATTATTAATACCTTCAGATTTGGCTTTCAACAAAACAATTTCCATTTGTTTTTCATACTCATTGTTTGTGCCTTCAGTTACTCTTACTTTCAAGAGTGGAATACCTATAAATTCAGCTTGTTTGTCCAATAGTTCTTCTCTGACTCCGTGCATTGAAATTCTTTTAAACTTATCGTTCACGGTGGTGAGTAGATATTCTACATCAAACCATTTTTCTGTTAAAACTTTGTATAAGCAATAAGAAGAATCTTTACCTCCACTCCAACAAAATATAGCTTCAGGTTTGTTCATAATATTAATTCCGTTTGTTCGAGTTTGTATCACTCAGAACCTTGCCTATACCTTAGGTTATAGCTGTATAATTTATTCAAGGTAAATATTGTCTAAATAGAAAGTCACATTATTTGTGGCAATCCAACAAAAACCGCCAATGACAGATGATAAATTTTGCCCTTCTAAATTAATCGTGTATTTTCTCCATTCTCTTCCAAGAACAATTTTCCCTGTCGAAACTTCATAAGTATCTCTGTATTGATTACCATTAGGATTACTTGCTGAATTTATTCCTCCAGATTTAAACTCGATTAATTCTGTACCTGTTTCTCCTCGTGCCCAGAATGTTATTTTAGAATAGCCTTTATTGGAATAATTTTCACCAGCAACTTTACCAAAGTTATTTGGTCTATTTTGCCAATAAATTCCTGCCCATCCAACAGTTTGAGGAATATATACTACTTTGAAACATATTGGAGGAGAATATGGTTTATTGGAACAATTATCTTGAAAAATAATCGCTTTTTTGCCATAAGTCGCACCATCCCCAAGCCAGCCAGATGCGTAAAATCTTAGACCTATATCAATCGTATCAATTCTTGTAGATTCCTTAATCTCTGCCGTTTCATTATTAATCTGCTTTTTTGTATCGGAATTATTTTTATCTGCTTTAATAGGAGCATTATTACAAGAAAAAAGAATAAGTGCGGCAGAAAATAATTTTAGAATCATTAAATTTCCCATGTTTTTGTCCTCCTTAAAAGATTAATTATTGATTTAGTATTTTAACAATTCGAAACCCAACAGTTTCTTTTTTTGTATCTGGTAATAGTCCAACTCTGGCAGTGCACCTAACAAAAAAGATATTATCTTTCCATGAACCTCCTCTGATACATTTTTTGTCCCCGCTTGATAGATAATCAATATTTTGATGTAATTTTTGATAATAATTCTCTTCAAAATTGTTATCACACCATTCAGCAATGTTACCTGCCATATTTACTACTTTAAAATATGAAAAATTCATTGGAGTTTTATCAACAGGTGAAGTCTTATTAAATTGTTCATAGAAATTACAATTATTAGTATTTGGTCTATTATTACCATCAGGGAATATTCTATTATCAGTACCTTTGGCGGCAATTTCCCATTCTATCTCGGTAGGAAGTCTATATTTTTCACCTGTTTTATTACTCAGCCAATCACAATATTCACGAGCGTCATACCAACTTACACCCATAATTGGTTGGTCGTCAGCATTAAAATTATTATCCTTTAGGTTCTCTGGTAATTGTTTGTTTTTTTGTACTGCAAACTGTCGATATTGTTTTACTGATATTTCATATTTGCTAATGAAATATCCCTTAATTGAATATTTAATTTGTGGAGTCTCATTCGAGAAGTCTTCTCTGTTTCCAATTTTCTCGGCAACAAGGTTTGCCACAGATTCTTCAGAAAGACCAATTAAATATTTTCCCTCCTCAATTTTTATCATATTTGGAACATCAACATTACCCTTATATTGGTTTAAAATATCTAAATCTGAAGTCTCTTGTATTAATGGGACTTCGTTCATTGATAAATTGTTTTGAATCATTTTTGATTTGTATACCCATGCACTTATAACAAAAATAGCAAGACTCCAGATTAGAAAAAGAATTATAATTACAACTCTATACGCCTGCCTTTTTGTCATTTTGGGAAATATGTTTTTTCTAATTATTTCTTTAAATAATAGGAAAAAAACGATTAATACAATTCCCGCTAATCCTGCAATTGTTCCAGCAACTTTAAATAGTTCAACCTGTTCCATTAATGTATCTATCAATAATTAGTATTTTTTATAGCCTATTAAATCTCAATAATCGCAATCAGTTGTTCAAATTTGTGTTCAGTCGACACCTTTACAAGAAATAAACATTCTGATAAACATACGAATATCAATTTGTTTGTTATGCTCTTCCAATTTTGATTTAGTAACATACCATCAGTAAACTTATAACTAAATGATGAGCATATGTAAGCGGCAACTTACAATGTAGGAAAATTGGCAAATAAGGATGTAGGAAAAATAGCAATTAAGAATGTCTCTTTTCCCAAATCAAACATATAAAAAAATCAAAGAACAAATACTCAATT
>Ga0187886_1001675_pt1 | contig 19391 bp, 14 predicted proteins | sample June2016WEW_20_1_FD_133001 | JGI IMG/M metagenome (GOLD analysis project Ga0187886, IMG submission 133001) | Peatland microbial communities from SPRUCE experiment site at the Marcell Experimental Forest, Minnesota, USA - June2016WEW_20_150 | ecosystem: Environmental > Terrestrial > Soil >... | reverse complement strand
TTCCGCCGTGGTGGACACCAGTGTGATCGCCCAGAGAGTTCCTACCTGCAAACTTCCGGCGCTGGTCGCGTTCCCGAAGGTGAGGTTAGTAATAGTGCCGCTGGGAGAGATAAGTTGAGTGCTCGATACCAGCGCATTCGCAAAAAGGGTGGCGAACGTCGAGGTGGATGCGGCTAGCGTGGTGATGGTGCCGCTCGGGGTCATGAGCGCCGTGCTTGAAACTTGTGTGTTCGCAAGGATAGTGCCTATGGTCAGACCACCCGTGCTGGTCGCGTTCGTAAAGGTGAGGTTGATAATGGTTGAGCTCGCTGACCGTTCCGCCGTGGTGGAGACATTGGCAAAAGTAACCGAAGCGCCGGTATCTATGTTTTGTGGCAAAGAAAATGTAAGAGAACTGCCGGTGCTGGAAACAACAACTTGATTCACTGTCCCGGTAGCCGAGGTTATGCAGGAGGAAGTTGCGACCACGCCAGTCGTACCAACCGTAAGGCACGGATTGCCCGCCGATGCTAAATTCAATATGGAAAGGTTTGAAGTAGTGGCGTTCCCCGAGATCGTCGCTCCGCCCACGACAGAAAGAGTTGATAACGGGGACGATGTTCCGATACCCAGGCGAACACTGGTGTTGTCCCAAAATAAAAGTGGCGTGCTTGAAACCGTTGAGGTGGCGAGCCAATAGGCTAAACTGCCCGCGGTTCCGGTTCCTGTGGGCGGGACGAAGACGGTACAGTTCGGGTCGGTCGGAGCACAGGAAGGATTGAGGGTCGCCCCGGGCAAATAAGGGCTCGTCGGCGGGTCGGCGAAAGCGGGTGAAAACCAAACAAAGAAAGAACCTCCTGCAAGTACGGTTGCAATAAGAAAATATGCTAGCCGCGAATGCCTCTTCATGTATGCATGAAATTCAATACTCCATTATTGTAGCATATTGGAGCGAAGCGTGACTATCAACAGCTACGTGACAAGGAAGAATGCCAGTTCTATACTTTACTATACAAAGCAATGGCAGACACCATAAAAAACCTACAATGGCGGTACGCGACGAAGCGTTATGATGTTTCAAAGAAACTTACACCGGAACAGCGTGAGATCATCATGGAAGCGCTTCGCCTCTCCCCTTCTTCGAATGGCCTCCAGCCGTGGAAGTTCATCCACGTGGTGGACTCCGCGCTCCGTGAGAAGCTCCGGCCTGCTGCTTTTAACCAGCCGCAGATCACCGAGGCCTCGGATCTTTTTGTGCTTGCTGTTCGCACCGACCTCAACGAGGCCTATGTTGACCACTATCTCTCCGCAGTGGCAAAGGATCAGGGCACGACTCCAGAATCACTCAAGGGTTATAAAGATTCACTCATGCGGACGATCGATCGTCCGCAGCCGGAGCTTATTGATTGGGCAAGCCGACAGGTGTATATCGCACTCGGCATGGCGCTCGCCGCCGCCGCAGAAAATAAAATTGATGCTTCGCCAATGGAAGGATTTGATCCAAAGCAATTTGACGAGATCCTGGGCCTCGGTCCGCTCGGTCTTGCCTCGCGCGTGCTCCTTGCCGTCGGTTTCCGTTCGCCGGAGGATTCGCACCAAAAACTCCCAAAATCCCGTTTTGGGAAAGAAGAGGTATTTATCGAGCGGTGAAGCGAGAGGTAAAAGATTTTATTTCTGCAGGAGTCATCAGTTTTTTCTGGATCACCAGGTCTTCAATGGCGATATTGCGGGCAACGGCCTCGCGGACAAGCTGCGCAACTACGTCGTAGCCGAGCCGGGGCGCAAGAAACGTGGCGTAGGCGGTGGAACGCTTGAGCAGTTCTTCGCATCGTTTGCGATTCACCGTGATCAAGGCGAAACATTTACGTGCCGCCTGTGTAACAACCTCCGCAATGAGCGTGGTGGATGCAAGGAGGCGGTCGGCAATGAGCGGGGTCATCACGCTCAATTCAAGCTGCGCTGCTTGAGCGGCCTCCCGGATGGCAAGATCGTTGCCCATGACTAAAAAATGTAACTGGTTCAGCGCCTCAAGAAGCACGGGGTTCACTTTGCCCGGCATGATAGATGATCCCGCCTGGAGCGGAGCGATAGTGATCTCTCCGATACCCCCGCGCGGGCCGCTCGAGAGAATCCGGAGATCGTTCGCGATCTTTGAGAGGTCGAGTGTAAGCATTGTAAACGCCGAAGAGAGCATGAAAAAATCCGTCGCGCTCATCGTTTGTGCGGCGAGGTTTACCGCGGGGCGCAACGGCAAACGAAGCGAGCGTCGGAGATCACGATAAAGAGCAGCTTTGAAACGCGGCGACACGTTCACGCCGTTTCCCACCGCGCTGCCGCCCAAATTAAGTTCATGGCAATAAGGAAGCGCAGCTCTCACGCGCTCTTGATCCCGCACAAGAAGCGCCGCATAGGCCGCGAACTCCGTACCAAGCGTTGTAGGGACCGCGTCCTGAAGGTGGGTGCGTCCAAGCTTTATTATCCCGCGAAATGCGCGGGCTTTTCGCCGTAGTGCGATTACAGCAAGATCCACGCTTTGTATCACCTTTTTTGCCTCCCGCAACGCGGCGATTTTCAACGCCGAAGGGACGACGTCGTTGGTGGACTGGCCGATGTTCACGTGGTCGTTCGGGTGGATCTCTTGCGCTTTTGCGCGCCGCCCACGGGACAGCAATTCCGTTCCCCGCGCGGCGAGTACTTCATTTATATTGGCATGCGTTGAGGTCCCCGCGCCGCCCTGAAACGACGGAACGACGAACTGGTCGTCCAGGTTTCTCTTAAGAACCTCGTTGCATGCGCGGACAATCGCTCGTGCCCGGCGCGGATCAAGAAGCCGTGCGGCGAGTGCAGCGCGGGCGGCCGAGCGCTTAATCTCCACAATACTTTGAATAAGCGCCCAATGGACTGACGGGACGGAGAACGGAAAATTCCGGAGCGCCGCCCCGGTTTCTTTTCCGTAATATCGGCGATTGGTTAGCATTATCGCCGCCTGCGGGCGTGGCGCCTGCGCTCATAGCGCAGCCACGCTTTCGCCGCGAGCGGTTCCGCTTTCCGCAATCCTGCAAGCACTTTCTTGCGCAGCGTTGCGGCCCTGACTGTTTTTCGCTTTGCGGCGAACCGCAGGACCGGTCCCGCGACTTTTGTTATTGCTTTCTTCGTACGGACTGGCGAAATGTGGGCGTCCTTGCAAGCCGCACGGATGGATTTTTTCAGTTTCTCGGCGCGGAATACCTCCTTTTTCCCTCCCTTTTTGATGATCTGCTTTGCCATAAAAATATTTTTATATTTTTTCGACCTTTATCGATGTGCAAGATGTTCTTTGTTGTCATCGTCGTCTTCGTCTTCATTTTTTTCTGACGCGTCGGGCGGCGGCGGTTCGGCATCGGCGGTAATATCTGCCTTCAATGATGCTTTGATCGCTTCGCGGAGCTCGGAAATATTTATTTCCTCTTTTTGTTGGGGCCTTTTTGTCTTTACCGTTCTTTCCATCGGTTTGAGCGCCGAAAGCGGGAGGGTTGGCCCGGCGGGCGGAGTTGTATCGGTTTCTTGTTGCGTCGTGGGAATCGTGGATGCCACAGGCACTGCGGGTACCACGGATGCTGTGGGCGCCGAAGGCGCGATTTTCGGACCCACCACCGCACTTTGCTGCACCACAAAGCGCCGCGCGGGCGGCACGATCCGCTGCGGGGCTTCTTCCCCGCCTGCTTGAGCCTCCGGGAATTCAATGCCCAAACGGCCCAGATCTTCGGAATATTTCTTTTGCGTTCCCCGCCGTGCGGAAGGTATGCGCGGCATCCGCACCGGCTGCAATTCGCCGGCCTCTATTTTTTTCAAACAGTCACGGCAGTAAATGGGCCGCCCCGGCGTCGGCTCAAAAGGCACCGTCGTCGTTTTTCCGCACGAAGAGCAGATCACTTCGTATTTCGCCCCACTGCCCGATCCCGCACCCATGCCCATTCCCGCCACACCGCCCGCCGACACGCTGTTGCCCCCCGCCCCCACCCCCATCACGCCGCTCCACCGGTTGATCTCTTCTTCCACTACCTCGCGCGGCCGCGAATACCGTTTTTGGGATATTTTGATGATCTCCGACTCCACCATCGCGGACGTTTCCACGTTGAGCGGCGGAAGCGTCATCGCCGAGAACGGCCGGGCAGTTACACCGTCCACCATCAACTTTAAATAGATACGGTAATTTGGCAGGTTCACGATGTCCTGGATCACGAACTCCGGCAAGAATTCGTTTTCCAAAAACTCGGCGTCGCCTGCGCCCACGCGGAACACGATCATCGTGCCAACGTTTCCAAAAATAGCATCGCGTATCTTGGTTGAATTGTCCGTCACGAGCTGCCCGACGTATTGGTGCGCAAGAATGAGATCCAGGCGGTACTTGCGCGCCTCGGAGAGGATGCCCGCAAAAGAATCTGTGGCGAAATTTTGGAACTCGTCTACGTAAAGATAGAAATCCACGCGTTCGTCCTCCGGAATACGGACGCGTTCCATCGCCGAGAGTTGTATCTTTGTGATGAGCATTGCGCCCAAGAGGGCGGAATTGTCTTCGCCGATGCGGCCCTTCGAAACGTTCACAAGGAAGATCTTCCCTTCGTTCATCACGTCAAAAATATCTATGGTGCTCTTTGATTGTCCAACAATGTTCCTGATGAGCGACGTGGAAAGGAATTGTCCCACTTTGTTTTGGATCGGTGCGATCGCTTCATTCCGGAACTTGTCCTGCCACGCTTCAAATTCATGGATCCAAAAGGCCTTCACGACGGGATCCGTGATGTTTGCGATGACCTTCTGGCGGTAGTCCTTGTCGGTTAGGAGCCGCGGAATGCCGAGGAGCGTGGAACCCGGCGTGTCCAGGAGCGCGAGTACGCAATTATTCAAAATATATTCCATTCTGGGGGACCAGACGCCCGCCCAAATTTTCGTGAAAATGCCCATGAGGCCCGATGCCACGAGGTGCTTGTATTTTGGATCGGGCAGTTCAAGCACATTGAAGCCGATATGAAAATCGGGATCGGCGGGGTTGAAGTAAATGACGTCTTTCATCCGCTCTTCGGGGATCTTTTTCATGATCCCCTCCACCAGCTCGCCGTGCGGGTCCACAACGCAAAGCCCCTCGCCGTTCGCGATGTCCTGCACGATCAGATTGTTCAAGAGCGCGCTTTTGCCGGTGCCCGTTTTCCCGATCATGTACATGTGCTGGCGCCGGTCGGTGCGTTTGATGCCAAAAAGCCGATCCTGGTTGCGGAAATCGGTTCGGGCAAAATAAATGACGTTTTTTTCGGGGGCCTCTTCCATACTAAGCCCATTATATCATGATTTTCCCTTGTATGAAAGTGGTGCCGGGCAGATGCTATACAACTTCCGCCTGATAGCACTGTTCGCAGTAAACAATCTCGGGCCGGTCGGGGGCATAGGAGGTTTCGAATTCATTCGGACAGTGATTATCATTATGGAAATGTTTGCCCGTGTTTTTATAACTTCCGTCGTTCGCCTGCACCCCAGCACATGCGCATGAGCGCCGCCACAAACGAAAAGGGTTGCGCTCTTTTAGCCGCTCGAAGTGGCGGGTGTTGAAACATTTTCGCGGAAGCGGAATATTCAGTCGTCGATAGTACGCAAGCTCCTCGGGTATGATACGGAACGCCTTGGTGCAGTTGTGTTCTTCGGCAACATCGTGGGAACCGCGCTCATCCCAAGCCTCACAAAGGATGATTTCTTTCGTAACATCATCGCCCACCGAAGCGATGTCCTCGGGTAATTCTTTCCACGACTTTGTGGGAGCGTATTCTCGCTCGCGGCTTTCTTCCCATGCATATCCTTGTTTTTTCGCTTCGTCCCGCGTGAGCGGAAAGCAATCTTGGGCCGCGGTGGTGTTATAGGGGGACGTTGAGAGGTCGGGAGGAAAGTATTCGCCAAATCCATATCTTCTCCCCTGTGCGTCTTGATAGGGCACTTCACTCATGTGCGCGACGATTTTTTTAACCAACTCATCATATCCTTCTTTCTCATATTGCCGATTGAGAACACAATATTCTTTTTTTCGCAATCCCACACAACCAAAAAGATTTGTCGAGGCGTAGCAATTATCCGCGTACGTAAGATTATGGCAACTGTCCCACGATTCGTTTGCAAAGCGGATCCGTGAACAGTTGTAACCGCAATTTGCCGTTTCGTAAATAAGTTCCGTTTGGCGTCCCCAATAGGAGTAATCCATACAATCCTTACCATCAATTACCGAAAGAAGGTGCTTGCCGTTCTCGATCTGACGACATTGGTAGGAATCTTTTGCATCCTTGCAATCGACAAGCCAATTACCCGAGACGTTGACGCCGTTGGTTACGATCATCGATTCACGGATAGCGCGAGCTTTCAGCTCCCGAAAATGTTCTTCGCACAGACGCAGCCCGGAAACGGTGTTGAGGCGAAGTTCCTTAATTTTCTTTCCGTATTCATCCTTGGTATGGGGCTGATTGAAAATATAGTATTGCTTATTTCTCAATCCAACGCAGCCGATGCAATTGGTACAATTTCTGCAATCAAAGAGAAAATACGAATCGCGGCATTGTCGGCACTCTTGGCAATAGTGCGTCCGATAACATTCAATACAATCTATTGATTGATAGACAAGTTCCGATTTGTGCACATTAAAGCAATCCGCAGAATCGCGGCAATCCCAAAGATTGTAAGAATACCGCGAATTCTCGTTATAATTTGCGCGAACAAGCATGTAACAATTCTTGTTATAGCTCGCGCGGTTACAATATTCGCTTCCCTCGATTTCGCCCTGCCGCACAAGCGCCGCCCGGGGTACGCGAAATTTTAATTCTTTGAACTGCGAAAAGAACGGTTGATTGAAATCGTACTCTTTTCCATAAGAAAGCGGATCCCAACGATCGCCCCGATAACAATCAAGACAATAAACTGGAAATACGGTTCCGGGCGGATACATTGCTACCATGCTTTTACCACAGAGACCACAAATATTTTTATATAAATATCTTTCATTACAGAACGAAAGCCGCCGCTGAAGGCGGCATTCCGGACACCAGGTCGGCGGCGGAACTTGCATTTTTTCATAAAACACAAAATCCTCCGGTTGGGTTACGAAGCTCTGTCTACAATTTTGACAGGTTTTCGTTTCGACGTTCATGCTTTTATCTTACACCACCTCAGCGTTATAGCACTGCTCGCAGTAGACGATCTCGGGCCGGTCGGGGGCATAGGAGGTTTCGAATTCATTCGGACATTTCGCGTCCGCGTGAGGCGCGTGCGATTGTTTGCACATGCAGGCGCGATGCCAGAGGTGATTCGGCCCGCGAGCCTTGAAGCGGCGCGTGTGGCGGCATTCGGGGCACAGGCGCGGCACGGGGACGGAAAGTTTTTTATAGAATGTGAGCTCGTTTGGGATGATAAGATAGTTCCGTTTACAATTTGCACAGGTGAAGACGTGGTGCGTCGGGTCAAATCCGTCGTAATGGTCGGGCACTTTGTCCCAAGCGATCGTTCCCTTGCCGTATGTGCCGCGCGGGTGGTCCTCCCATGTATAACCGCGCGCGAGCGCTTCGCTCTTCGCAAGCGGAAATTGCTCTTCTGCGGCGGTCTCGTTATAGCCGAAGGTGCTTAGCGTAGCCGGGAAGAATTCGCCATAATCCCCTTTCGTTTTCATTTCCGCAACGATTGCTTCGCGGAATGCTTCGTATTCCTGCTTTTTGTATTGCCGGTTCAAGATGCAATAATCCTTTTTCCGCAAGCCAGCGCATCCGAAACAGTTGTTGCAATTGAAGCAGTAGCACGAGTATGCCATGAATGAGCATGTCCAACACTGGGCGCACGCGACGTAGTTCGCAACATCAAGACCGGAATTTATTGAATTATAGATCATGTTCGCGCCCCGCCCTGCTGTGTCCACATCCATGCAATCCTTCGCATCCCGCCATACGTGGATGCCGTATTTCGAATCCTCGGCATCGTAACAATGGAAGACCTGACGGCAGTTTTTTGCGTTCTTGACGTAATTGCCGGTGCAATTCGGCGCCTTCAGGATCTCCGCAAATTTATGCGGCTGGGCCCTCAGGAATTCGTCGAACTTCTTTCGCATCATCTCCACGCCGTCGTGTGTATCAAGCCGCGTCCGCGCGAGGAACGTTTCGTATCCCTCTTTTGATTGCGGCTCGTTGAAGATATAGTATTGCTTGCCGCGCAGGTTCGCGCACCCCACGCAGTTCGTACATCCCACGCAATCAAACAGAAAATAGCTTTCGCGGCAATCATGGCATCCCTTGCCGTACTGCAGCCGGTAACAATTGAAACAATCGTCGCACTCGTACGAAAGTTCCGTCTGGTGCGAAAAGGAAACATCCACAAGGTCGCGGCATTGTTGGATCCAATAACAATGGATGCAACCCTCATTATTGGAGGATTCCACCAGCATGTAGCAATCCTTGTTGTCCGCGGATATATTCACATATTCCGAATTCACGCTCCGTACGTAAACGAGCGCAATCTTCGGGACCACCTTCCAAAGTTCGGCGAACTGTTCCATGAACGGCCGCGCGGGATCGTACTCCCTCCCGTAGCTCAATGCATCCCAATCGTCGGCAAACCAGCACTCGTAACAATACACCACATAGGGTTTGTTCGGGCTGTACATGGAAACCACTTCGCGCCCGCACCGGTCGCATTTCCGCTTATAGAACGCGCGCTCGTTCCGAAACGCCATCCGGCGCCGCGACCGGCACTGCGGGCAACGCTTCGGGAGCGACACCTCAAATTTCCCGTAGAACGTAAGGTCCTCCGGCTCAATTACGAATTGCTCCTTACAGGCAACGCAATCCCTCATCTCCCCGGCCATACCCTTATTTTACCACTACACCACCTCTGCGTTGTAACACGCCTCGCAATACACGATTTCGGGCCGATCGGGCGCGTAGCTAGTCTCGAATTCGATGGGGCATGCCGAAGCGCCATGTGGGTGCGAGACGGTATTTTTATGTACGCCGTTCGCCGACTGTGCGCCGACACAAGTGCATCCACGATGCCACAATTTCATGGGATTGCGGTGTGCCGTCCGTTCGTAGTAGCGACAATTGGCACAAAGGCGCGGCAGCGGCAAGTTCATTGCTCTGTAGAATCGCAGCTCTTCGGGAATGATCTTGAACGCGGTCGCACACTGGTGCGTACACGTTCCTCCGTGCGAACACGCGATCACGTCATTCAATAGGGAATCAACAACGTCCTTGATATGATCCGGCAGGTCTTTATCCGTCTTCGTCGGCGCATAGTGCCGTTCTTCCGGATCGCGCCAACCGTATCCCTCTGCCATTATTTGCTCTTTGGTAAGGGGGTTGAACTCGTACGATTTTGAATCGTTGTACGGGAAAGTAGACAGCTCTATCGGGAAAAATTCTCCATAGCGGTATACCCTGCCCTTTTTATCAACATACGGCATCGCATTCATGTGCTCGATGATCTTGGGGATCATCGCTTGATATTCCTCTTCGGAATATTGCTTGTTCAAGATGCAATTGGACTTGTCGCGGAGCGCGATGCAGCCGAAAAGATGGCTGTTGTTCTTCACGCACAGGCTTGAATATTGCACATCAACCACGCTCGTGACCCAGACGCTGAAGCGCACATTGCTGCCGCTTGCCGATGTCCCCTCATACATAAGTTCGCCCTCCGCGGCATTCGAAAGGTCCACGCTGTCCTTCACGTCGCTGTCAACGTCGTTCACCCGCTTGCAATTCTGGGACCGGAAAACATTGAACGATTGCCGGCAATTCTCGCAATTCCAAATATTGTCCCCCGTGCAGCGCACCGCCTGGATATTGTTATTTTCTTTATGGAGCGCTTTTAATTTCAGTTCTTCAAAAAGCTTTTTTGCGCGTTCCCGTTTCGCAAAACTTCCGCCCGCGTATTCGCTTTTTGCCTTCTCATAATCCTCTTTTGAATACGGCTGGTTCAGGATGTGATATTTCTTATTCCGCAAACCCGCGCACAAAATACACGACGAGCAGCCGCGGCAGTCGTACAAAAAATGGGAATCAATGCAGCCCTCGCACTTTTCAAGCGTATCGGAACGGGTGGATTCCCTGGAATCAATGCACCCGTGGCACAATTCGATCTTTTTGCAGTAACTGTTGTCGGATGAATCCTTTATAAAATGGCACGCGTTGGAATAGAGACAGTTCTCTCCATACCCCAGATCAAGGCACATATAGCTGTTGTTGCTGTTCCAGGCGTAGTTCAAATACGGCGAGTTCTTGTTGTTGATCACGGCGAGGCCCATCCGGGGAACCGAATCCTGCAACGCTTTATATTGGGCGAAAAACGGTTTCCCAAAATCGTATGATCGGCCATATACCAACGGATCCCATCCGTCTGAATACCAACATTCGTTGCAGTAAACGGGAAACGGCGCCGATGCGGGAAACATGGAGATGATCTCCTTTTTGCATAGGTCGCACTTCCGGTGATAAAGAGTCCGCTCGTTCCGCCATGCGCGCCGTCGCACCGCGCGGCATTCCGGACAGAACGTGGGCGGCGGCACCTTTATCTTTTCGTAGAACGCAAAATCATCGGGCTCGATTACGAAGGACTGCTTGCAATTTTGACACGTGCGGGTTTCGGGAGGCATGACTCTATTTTATACCACCTCCGCGTTGTAGCACTGCTCGCAGTAGACGATTTCTGGCCTCTCCGGCGCATAGGAGGTTTCGAATTCGTTGGGACATGCAGAGGCACCGTGAGGATGTGCGACGGTGTTTTTATATACGCCGTTCGCCGACTGCGCACCGACGCAGGTACAACGCCGCATCCAAAGTTGCGGCGGATTGCGTTTTTTGAGCCGCGCGTAATGCCGGCAGTTGGGACATAGTGTCGGCAAGGGAATATTGAATTTTCGATAGAGCGAAAGCTCCTCTGGAACAATGCGGAATGCGTCAGTGCACCTCTCGTTGCATTTGCCGATATGTTCGCACGCAATAACTTCGTTCAGATAACTCTCCCCTACTTCTCCGATTGTTTTTGGAAGCTGATCGGCTGTTTTTGTCGGCACATATCCACGCTTTTCGTCGTCTTTCCACCGATATCCGCGTGCTATAGCTTCATCCCTCGTTAACGGATACCATTCCATTGCAGCAGTTTGATTATACGCAAAGGGACTCAACGAATACGGGAAGAACTCTCCCCACTCCCCGGTTTTTTTCATATGCTCGATTATTTTTTCCCGCAAGGGAATAAATTCTTCTTTTGAATAACGCTTGTTTAAAATCACATACGAACCGTGCTTTATGCCCGTGGAACCGAAGACGTTTACGCAAGAATGACAATTATTCGAGTATTCCGCTTCAGTGCACTTCCAACAGAATATGGAAAATTTATTGCCACGGGAGTTGTCTGGCGTAACTGATTCGTAACACAATTCGGGGTTGCCGGTGTTATTGCAATCATAGGTGTCCTTCGCCCCGTCATTCACGACGATATATGAAGAATTTTCTATTTGGGTAAAGGCGTAGAAACAACTCTTGGACATTTTCGCATCAATGAGGAAAAATCCGCTTGAATGAACACTTCTCAATATGTAGGCATATTTACGCGGAAATTTTAAACTGAATTCCTCCAGCGCTTTTTCACACTGCGCAAGCCCGATCCTGTTACCAAGATTCAATGCCTCAAGTTTCTTTTCATACTCCTCTTTGGAGTATGGCTGATTGAGGATGTGATACTGCTTATTACGCAGGCCAACGCACATCACGCAATTGGAACAACCCCTCAGATCATACCCGAAGGCGCAATTGTTTGAATCGAAGCACAAATCGCAAAATTTGCAGTTATAACACTTATCGCAATTTACACTTTCATACATAAGTTCACTATTGTTCACATTCCAACAATCCATAATATCTTTTGCATGATTTACGTCGTACATGTAAAGACCGTTCTCCACATACCAGCCGCAAACGTGCATGTAGCAATTCTTACTGAACGCGCAATCATACGTGTATTCGCAATTTACGCTTCCTACGCCATCGTCATTCATTATTGAAAGCGCCGGAACAGTATTCTGCAGTTCTTTATATTGCTTAAAAAACGGACGGGAAAAGTCAAAATCTCTCCCATACGAATAGGGATCCCACGTATCGCTCCACCAACACTTAATGCAATATACCGGGAATGGCGCGTCTGCCGGGTATACGCTAATGATAGATTTTTTGCATAAATCGCAGTTGCGGCGATGATAGTTCCGTTCATTCCTAAAAAGAAGACGTCGTTGGAAGCGACACGCCGGACAGAACGTCGGCGGCGGAACCCCGACCTTCTCGTAGAACGAGAAGTCGTCCGGTTCAATGACGAACGGCTGCTTGCAGTTCTGGCAGGTGCGGGTCTCGGCGTTCATGTGGGATTCTATAGCACTGCTTTTAGATAGCACTCGTTGCAATAGATCTTCTTGTATCCCCATTCTGGCGGATAGAACGAGGTGATATTTTTCTTGCAGGAAAAACAGATCGTGGGACGCGGAGTGATGCAAAAAAGGCGCTGGATGCGGTGGAGCGTTCTTACGTCCGGATACTCGCGCGGAAGCGGGATGCCATGCTTGCGGAGGAATGCCAGCTCTTCGGCGGTGATGCTGAAAGCGCGCTTGGTCTCGGTGCAGATAAGCGCCCTCCCCACTGCGGCATCCTCTACTGCCGCAATGTCATCCGGCGGCTCATAAACGCTTCGTCCCTCCGCGCCTGATTCTCCGGATTCCTCCCAAAGTCCCCGGAATGCGTGAACCTCCGCCTTGGTCTTTGGGAAAAACACGCCCGCAAGCGACAGATTGTATCCCCCGCACGCCATGCGGTACGGGAAGAATTTTCCATACGAACCGTCAGCTATCATCGCTTTCTTTATTTCCGCCACGAGCGCATGATAGGCCGGCTCGTCATATTGCTTGTTCAGAACACAATAATGTTTATTACGTAAGCCGATGCAGCCGAAGCAATTTTCGCATTCAAAGCAAAAATCCAAATATTCGGAGTTGCGGCAATTGGTGCAATAATTTGAGTGGAACAAGTGGTACACATCTGTTGCCTGGTTCAAATTGTAGGTAAGTTCCCCGCGCAAAACGCCCGCACCCTCGCGCCCGTCTTTATTTTTCACTCCACGGAACATGCGTACACAATTCTCGGATTCTTCCAGGAAATTGCATTCCCGGCATTGCTTGCATTCGGTCATGTAATTGCCGGTTGAATCCTTGCATTTAACATTAAAGTCGGCGCGGTGGATCGCGTCGTCGCGCAAGCGCGATTCAAACTCCCGTTGTGCGTTCGTGAATCCTTCCCACGAAGAAAGTCTGTGTTTTGCGAGTTCCGTCTGATAGTCCTCTTTGGAATATTGGGTGTTCTTTATGCAGTACTCCCGGTTCCGCAGATTCCAGCACATGAAACAATTCCGCACGTTGCGGCAGTCGTACAAGAACGCGCCTTCCATGCTGTCACGCGTATCGAATGCGTGTCGCACGTTGAAAACCTTGAAACAATAGGTGCAATCGTATGATTGCTCGGCGTCATAGCAGTAGCACAGATCGTTTGAATCGCGGCAGCGGATGGTGCGGTATCCGTATGACAAATTCTCGCAGCTCAACAGGGAGCGGCAAAGGTGACAATTCTTTGATTCCCACACGTCATCACACCAGTCGCACGCCGTATTTTGCGTGCCGAACTGGTGGCAGCGCGGCGTCTTGGTCTGCAAGTCGTAAAGCTGGTCAAAGAACGGACGGTTCGGATCGTAGACAAGCGCGGGCGCCTGCCATTTATCCGAATACCACTCCGTATTTTTATAAACGGGGAATGGGGCATCCGCGCGGTACAAAGAGATTATGCGCTCGCCCGAAAGATCGCACACGCGCTTGTTGAACTTGCCGAAGGGCCAAAACGCGAGCCGCTGCTGCGCCCGGCACGTGGGACATGCGAGTGGCGCGGGGGTGCCGATGTTTTCGTAAAACGCGCGTTCCTCCGCTTCAATGGTGAAAGAGGTTTTACAGTCCTCGCAGGTCCTCGTTTTGGTGTCCATGTTTTTTTATCTTACACCACCTCCGCGTTATAGCACTGCTCGCAGTAGATAATCTCCGGACGGGCATGGGCATAGGAGGTTTCAAATTTATTGGGGCATGCGGAATCGCCATGGAAATGGGCCGTGGCGTTCCCCGCGCTTTGGCCTCCCTTGCACATACAGGGGCGTCCGTAAAGGCGCGGGAGGTTCACAAGTGAGAACCGGCGGCGGTAGCGGCATTCGGGGCACTCGCGCGGCAAGGGAATGCCGACGCGCCGAAGGAAGGTAAGCTCCTGCGGGATGATGCGGTAGGCGCGGCCGCACGCGGCGCACGCAATAGCATCATTAAAGATGTCGTCGTGTACATCTTTAATATCATCGGAAAGCTCGCTTGCCTTTTTAGTAATGGTGTGACTGGAACGCTCCGGTTCGCGCCACAGAAATCCTTTCTGCGCCGCCTCCGCGGGCGTGAGTGGAAAATAATCCTGCGCAACGGTTTCGTTGTAAGCGAAGGGTGAAATTTCAATCGGGAAAAATTCGCCATAACGGTATTCGCGGCCCTTCGCGTCCACGTACGGCGCGGCTTCCATGTGCGCGATGATCTTCACCTTCAATGCTTCAAATTCTTCTTTGGAATACTGCGTATTGAAAATGCAGTATTCCTTGTTGCGCAGCCCGAGGCAGCCGAAAAGATTGTTGCATCCATGGCAATTGAACGAATAGGAAATGTTCGCGCCGCCGTAGATCGTGCCGCTGAACAACTGGCGCATCCCCTGCACGCCGGAGTCAAACACTTCATAGAGCAGTTCGGCGTGCGCACCAGCGCCATAATCGTCGTAACTGTCGGTGATCTCCAGGGAGTTCACAAGGTATTTGCAATTGCGCACGTCTTTGAATACGTCAAAGCAAAACTTGGAATCGGCCGCGTGCGAAATGCGGTCGCCCGTAACATTCTTTGAATTCAAAATGTTCGCATACTTTCGAATGGCCTTTGACTTCAGCTCTTCGTAACGCTTTTGCGCGGTAAGAAGCGCGGTATAGCTTCCCACGTTCAGTTCTCTCAGCTTCTCTGCGTATTTCTCTTTGGAATAGGGTTGATTAAAAATACAATACGATTTATTCCTGAGGTTCGTGCATCCGAAACAATTCGTACACCCCTTGCATGCATAAAGGAACCATGAATCGGTACAATTTTCGCACTCCTGCGAAAAATGGGTATTATAGAGCTTTTCAGAACCGACATCTTCATAACACAAACTGCAGCCCACGAGCGCGAACACATCCACACAATCCTTCACGGAATTCGCGCGGGACCCGTACGCAACGTTCTCCCCTTCCCATGATGCCGAGACCATGTAACCGTCTTTGTATTCTCCGGTGTAGTTTGCATAATTGACGTTTGTCGTGCGGGCATTAAAGACCGAGGGCATGGGTACGCGGTGGAGCAATTCCTTGAATTGCGCGAAAAACGGTCTTCCAAAATCATAGGTTTGGCCGAACGCGAGCGGATCCCATGCGTCCGACCACCAATAGTCCCGTTCATAGACCACCATTCCCGAATCCGGCGTGAACCCCGTGATGATGTTTTTCCCCGTCGCCGCACAGGTGTTCCGGAACAGGGTTCGCTCGTTCCGCCACGCAAACCGCCGCTGCATCCGGCATTCCGGGCAGAACGTGGGCGGCGGGACAGGAATGCGCTTGTAAAAATCGAAATCCTCCGGCTCGATGACGAAGGACTGTTTGCAATTCTGGCATGCGCGGGTTTCCGTTGGCATCAAACTATTCGCTGGTGCGCTTACAGCAAGTCATCCTCCTCCATCTGGCGTTTTGGCACGTTTGTTCCGTTTGCGCCCTCAAGCCTTAGCACGGTTTTTTCAAGTTTTTCTATGCGCCGATGAAGCCGGATATCGGTCACAATAAGATACACATAGAGGAGCGCCATCACCAAGAGGACGGTCTTGTGTACGTACATGTTTATATTATATCAACGGTTCGGGGGTTTTGTCCACCTCTTCCTTCGCACCGGAGCCGCCGGCACCGCCCCTCGCCTTTCCTTCGATGATGGCCTTTTCCTGGGCGCTCCGGAGAATGGTTGACTCCTCTTCTTGAATGAGCTTCTTTGCCGCGTCGGCGGGGATGGTATATTTTTCGCGCGATTGGCCAATGATCTCTTTTCGGAACGAACGGTGTGTCGCCGGGAGGACCTTCAAGGTTTCCGCAGAAAAGGGATCGTAACTCTCGCCGTCAATCGTCATTTTTATATAAAATTCCTGCGTACCAAGGTTAATCATGTCTTTCACGTCAAAGATCGGCGCCATCTCCGGTTTCAAGTGGACGGCGTCTTCGCCGCCGACACGGAAAATGATGATGTTCCCGATGTTGCCCAGGACCGCCGCCTGTACTCGGCTCATAAGCTGGCCCATATATTGATGCGCGACCGTAAGGCACAAGGCATATTTCCGCGCCTCGGAAAGGATGTTCTCGAATGTTTCGGTGACGAGGTTATGGAACTCATCCACATAAAGGTAAAAATCGTGGCGATCTTTTTCCGGAAGCGAAGCGCGCGCCATGCCGGCCTGCTTGATCTTTGTGATGAGCATCGCGCCCAAAAAACTGGAATTTTCTTCGCCGAGGCGACCCTTGGAAAGATTGATGAAGATCAGTTTCTTCTGCTCCATCAGTTCTTCAAGGTTTATCTTGTTCTCTTTCTGGCCGAAAATATTGCGGAGCAAGGGATCGGAAAGGAACTGGCCAAGCTTGTTCACGAGCGGGATGATGGCATCGGTATCGAATTTTTCCGACCAATCGGCGAATTCAATCGCCCAGAAACGCTTTACCATGTCGTCCTCTATGTATTCCACCACTTTCTGGCGGTAGTTGCGGTCGGTAAGCATGGAGATCATACCGCGCATGGTGGCATGGGGATAGTCAAGAAGCGCAAGCACCGTGAAGCGGAAGACGTGCTCCAGGCGCGGCGTCCAGTTCGCGCCAAATTGCTTTTCCATCACTTCTATCAACCCCTGTGCAAGCTGATGCTTGAAGCCCGGGTCTATGTTTTGCAAAGGGTTGAACGATGCGGGATAGCTCATGTCGGTCGGATCAACCAGGACCACGTCGTTCACCCGGTTCTCCGGTATAAAATCGAGTATCGCATCGATCACATCGCCGTGCGGGTCCATAAGGCACAATCCGTGGCCGTAAGCAACGTCCTGGCGGATCATAAGCTCAAGTAATTTTGATTTTCCGACGCCGCTTTTGCCGACAATATAGAGATGGCGGCGGCGGTCATGGCGCTTGATGCCGAACACGAACTTTTTTTCTTCAAGCGATGCCACATAATTGGTGCGGCCGATAAAAGAAACGTCCGCAGGGTCTACCTGCCCGTAGATCGGCAGCTCCGGCGGCGGCGGGGCATATTTGATGATTTGTATCTTTCCGAGTTTCGGCATGATGAGAATTACAATACCTCCATCTCCTTAAGGAACGCTTCGTAATGATCGATTGTTGTTTTGGCGTCTTCCGGAGAAAGCGCAAAGCCCGGCGTGTGCACGAGATCGTTGCGCATGCGATGCGCCTGCCAAATCAAACTCATGCTTTTAATATCCTCCGTTTCCAAGTTTAACAGCCGGTCGGCAAGGTGCTCGCCCGGAACATCCATATCCTTTAGCGCCGCGTCAACAAGGGCATCCGCCTCAATAATGGCGATGCGCATGGACTCCGGCGTTCCCAGCAAAAATCGCTTTACAACCGCCCGCCATCGTTCTTTCATGAAGGCCCCCCGCAAGGTTGATATCTTTTTCGCTTTTTCCTTTTCAAGATGAAAGGTTGGACGAAAACGCCACGATTGATAAAGGGCGTAAAAAAAACCGAGCGCAAGCGCGAGCGTGACCAGGATCATGAGTGCCCGAATAGCGTTTAGGAGCGTGACCATCATTTGTATTTTTCCAATTCTTCTTCGCCGCCATAAATGGCAAGGCCCGCCGGCGGACCGGTCTTCTTGCTTTCCAAGCGCCGGAGATGCGGCGCCGTGAGCACGACGAAGGTCGGTGGATGGAAAAGCGTCGCAAGCGACCGCGTATTCATCATAAAACGCCTGGACTGATGAATGTTAAAGGTTTTGGTAAGGATCACCCTTCCCATTAAGGTTTCCGGAGGGACCTCCCGCGTGCGATAGGACGAGAGGATCCGCTCCTGCCTCCGAGCGATGCGGCTCTTGGCAAAAAAGTTCGGTATTTGCCACGGTCCCCGCCAGAACTTGATCCTTGTGCCCACGGCAAAGTTCTGCGTGAAATAATTCAGATCCAACGATCCATATTGGTTAAAGGCCCCAATGACACCCCTTCTCGGGAACGTGTCGCCGAAAAGCTCTTTGGGGGAAAGGTAAAAAAAGCGGACCAGGGTATCAAAACCGGGCCTTGAAAGATTCTCCTCCACGGCCTTCAATACATCGGTCTCGCCGGGCGTCCGCATGAAGGATTTCATGAGTGGGGCATATTCATCTTTTTTGTCCTCTCCGATTTTCTTTACCGGAAAAACAGGAAGGATGTGCGGGAATTCCATTCCCAGCGCATGAGTCGATCCTCCTCCGACTTTCTTCTTCCCCTGTTCTCTCACCCGCATTTTCTCCACAAAATCTTTCCACTTCGCGCCCCAGTCGGGCGCCGCTGGCGCGATGAGGATCTGAATGCCGACCGTTTCTTCTTTTTTTACTTTACCCAAAATCTCAAGGAAGGTGGACATGGCGTCGTATTGTTTATCCTCGTCCGGCGACTCAAAGTCCAGATAGCTCCGTATAGGATAAGCGTCTTCTTTTGCAAGTAAAAGTTCGGTGCCCCAGAGGTTGTAGCCGCTTTTATGCACCTCTCCCATGTTGGATGGCAGGCGATCCATGTAATCTTCAACTTCAACAACTTCCACGTCGGGATAATACGAAAAGAACGCCGCCTGGATAAGATCTTTTTGTTTTTTGATCGTCCGTAAGTAAAAATGTATTTCACCGCCCAAGCTTACGATCTCCATCGCATACCACACCGTCACCTCGCCGTCCCACCATATTTCGCGCATGTCCATCGCGGCGTTCCGAAGGGCGTGGATCGCTATAAGCACCTGCTCCATCGCCCGCGGGTTCTTTTTTATTTCGCGTGGAATGCGAAGTTCCAAAAGGATATACTTTGTCTGCAGATCACGTTTATAGAGCGATTGCCGCCAAAAAAGCCACGTGGACCTGAAAAGAGGCCACAAAATGATGGGGAGCCAGATCCACCACGCGTACGTAAAAACTTGCCACGCGCTCTGTAGGATTCCCTGTACTGCGTCCATAGTTAATTATCCTTATTATAACCCATCGCGAGCATAACAAAAGAGGCCCT
>Ga0187886_1001673_pt1 | contig 19416 bp, 16 predicted proteins | sample June2016WEW_20_1_FD_133001 | JGI IMG/M metagenome (GOLD analysis project Ga0187886, IMG submission 133001) | Peatland microbial communities from SPRUCE experiment site at the Marcell Experimental Forest, Minnesota, USA - June2016WEW_20_150 | ecosystem: Environmental > Terrestrial > Soil >... | reverse complement strand
ATCTGCGCAAAGTTCGGGCAACTCAACGTCCAAAAGCCTAAACCGACTCAAGTCAGAAATTTCTTTTGGGTCGTAACAGTGGCGTTCAAGAACAGCTGCAACTTCAGAAGAGATTAAAAATTCCTGATGCCTAGTATCCTGACAGTCCTCAATAAATTCTCTACCCAAAACCCAATCAGTAACGTGGGAAAAGGCGGTATGGGAAATGTCATGTAGCAATCCAGCAATCTGCTCCTCCTCAGACGCCCCCAACATCTTCAAAAGCAGGGCGACTCCGACGCTATGCTCAAACCGATTAAATCCCCTCAAATGGTAAAGCTCATCTGGAACACCAAACTCAGCTATCCTCTTTAACCGCTGAAGCGGCTTGGAATCAATCAGTTCAATAAAGACAGGAGAATTAAAAACAAACTTACCATAAATCCTATCTTTAAGAGCGGGTGTACGACTCAACATCGGCTCAACTATAATAACATTGGTATAATTGTTCCATCTGTGGTCCCGTGGTGTAGTCTGGTCTAGCACGCTTCCTTGTCAAGGAAGAGATCACCGGTTCAAATCCGGTCGGGACCGCCATTTGCGGGAGTAGTTCAGTGGTAGAACGCCTCCTTCCCAAGGAGGAGGTCGCGGGTTCAATCCCCGTCTCCCGCTCCATATTGTGTCCACCTTAGGAATTGACGTTGGGGCAAGCAAAATCAATTACGTTCTCCTGAAAGAGGACGAACGCGTTTTAGAAGGAGAGTTTCCTTCTCTACCCCAAACCAAGGAAAACTTTTTGCAAGTTTGCCAAAAAATCTCCCAAGAAATAAAAAGTGTACCCGTCGAAAAAATAGGAATTGGGTTGCCTGGAACAATTCACAAAGATGAGTCGCTAGACTTTGCTCCAAACTTTCCCGCCCTAGCCGGATGGAATATCAAGAAAGAGCTGAAAAAAATCTTCACCACCCCAGTGGTGATTTTCAACGACGCAAAAGCTTTTATTTACGCTGAGGCTAAGCTCGGTGCAGCTCAGAACTTCCAACATGCCGTTGGTTTAACTTTAGGAAGCGGATTGGGCCTCGGGATCATAATAAACAGCACCCTCTATCTGGGTAAAGGATACGCAGGGGAGCTAGCGCACACCCTTGTAGATATCGACCGCAACAAAGAAGCTGAGGATCTGGTTTCAACTAAATTCTTTAAAGACCTAAAAGTTGACCCCATTAAGCTTTACCAAAAAGCTAAGGCGGGAAGCAGCAAAGCGAAGGAAATTTTCAAAAATTTCGGCCAAAATCTAGGTGTTGTCATTGCAAACGTTGTTAATATGTTAAACCCCGAAGTGGTTGTCATAGGGGGTGGACTCTCCCACTCCTACGAATATTTCTCTGAATCCGCAAGGGAAACTGCCCAAAAACTCATCGTCAACCCCGAAAGCAAAAAAGTCCTTATCCTAAAAGCAAGATTGGGCTCTTCCGCAGGCGCAGTAGGAGCAGCGCTACTAGCTAAGATATAATTAACCAAGGCCAGCGTAGCTCAATGGTTGAGCAACCCCTCCGTAAGGGGAAGGTTGTCGGTTCAAGTCCGACCGCTGGCTCCAACGATGTTTAAATCCAAAAAATACCTAATGAGAGGAGAAAAAATTAAGTTGCATCAAAGTTGGAAAACCTTAAACGGAGGTGAGAGAAAGGATCTATTTCGACTCCTCAGGATTTTAGGAGGAATTGTAGTGTTATTGGTCCTGCTTTATTATGGGGCCATTAATGGTATCCCCTACATTGGAAGTTTCTGGGCACTTTTTACCGGAAACCGTACCGAAACCCAAAAAGACACTACCCCTCCCCCATCCCCATCCTTCTCTCCTCTTTCTTCCTACACCAAAACAAAAACAATCAAAGTCTCAGGCTTCGCCGAACCCGCGTCTGAAGTAACTTTATCTGTTAACGGGGATAAGGATGGAAAAACCATTACCGAGGCTGGAGGAACCTTTAATTTCTCTGACGTAACCCTCCCAACACAAGGGAGAAACGTCATTACTGCCGTAGCCGCCGACCCCTCCGGAAATGTTAGTCAAAAATCGGCAGAACTAATCATTACCTTGGACACGAAACCGCCCGAAATCAAAGTTTCTTCCCCTAAAGACGGACAAAGCTTTGTGGGAGAAAATAAACAGATCAGTGTAAAAGGGAAGACTGAGGCCGGTGCAACTGTAAAAGTAAACGAAACCCAAGCAACTGTTCTAGCAGACGGAACTTTTAAAACCACAATTACTGCGAACACTCCTGGGAATATAAAAATCACGATTATCGCCACTGACAAAGCGGGCAACGAGAAAACGGTCGAGCTTACTGTTACTTACTCTGCACAGTAACTCTCTTCTTAAAAACCACTACCTGCCAAACCAGAAGAATAAGAATCAGAACTTCAGAAAAAATTGTGGCAAAAATAGACGCAAAGTAAGAAAACCTGGGTATAAAGATTAGGTTAATTAATACATTAGAAAAAGCGGCAAAGCCATAAATCCAAACAAGTATCTTCTCCTTTCCCACCGTAATCAAAAACCACTGCAAAGGTGCCGTCACAAAGAAAATCGGAAAGGAAAAAACCAAGATCTTCAAAACCAAGGTTGAAGCTTCAAAACCCTCTCCTCCCAAGACTGAAATCGCCAAAGGTGCAAAAACAAAACTCAAAACCGTCAAAACCACCGCAGATAACAAAAGGGCTCCCAAACTTTTCTTTAACCTTTGCCACAAAGCTTCAAAACTCAACCGCTGGTCTTGTAGCATTACTGGATATAAAGCATTTACAAAAAAAATAGGGATGGGAATAATATTCTCAAAAACCTTGTATCCCAGTCGGTAAATTCCAACTGCCGTAGAGGTAGAAAGAGCACTAAGCAGAAAAACATCGGACGTCCAGTTGATCTGAGAAAAAATCAACATTAACCCTAATGGAATAGAAGCTACAAAAAAGGTCTTTATCCAAGCCCAATCCCACGAGAATTGCGGTTTTTCCGGTAAGCGAAGGGAGAAAACTAGAGCAAAGAGCGCCAAAAGAAACGTTGTAGCCGTCCAAACTGCGACAAAGAACAGAAGGCCCTGGTGCTGCCAAAAGCCATAAGCTACAGCCAAAACAGCAAAAACTGAAGAGACAACTCCCGCCGCAACAGAAAGATCGTAACGCAACTCGTGCTGAAAAAGGGCATTCAGGCTTGTGTAAACCCCCTGCGCAAAAACAGTAGTCAGCGCTAAAAGAATTCCTAAACGCACCGTCTGGGAGTGAGGAAAAAGGAAAACATAAAGAACCCCTAAGAGGAAGGTTACAAAAGCAAGTGCCGTTCTAAGCGTAAAAAGGTTTCCAAACTTTCGAACGTGATTGTTATCCTGGGCAATCTGACGCAAAAAAATGGCATTCAGACCGAAATCACCAAAAAGGTAGAGGAACGTAGGAACAGTAGTGACCAAAACGTATTCACCAAACTGAGAAACTCCCAACGAACGGGTAATTAGTGCAACTGTAAAAACAGTGGAAACAATAGTAAATCCTTTTCCTACGAGTTGATAAAAAGTATTGGCGGCAATTTTTTTCCACACGTCTCTTTAAATAATATGGTGGGCGGTAGAGGATTTGAACCTCTGACTTCTGCAATGTGAATGCAGCGCTCTACCACTGAGCTAACCGCCCATCCTCATTTATTCTATAATACCCCAGTGCTTTTAAAGCTTCTGCGCGGCACAATCAAATTCTTCTTTGAGATCGCCGAGACTGCAATCATGGCAGTCCTCATTTTTCTCGTTCTTTACCTATTTCTAGTAAGACCACACCAAATCCGCGGAGATTCAATGCTTCCCAACTTTCACGACGGAGAATATCTTCTCACCGAAATGGTGAGCTACAACATCCTCAAGCATGACCCCCAAAGAGGGGACGTAATCGTTTTCCGTTCTCCTGATCAACCAAGCGTTGATTTTATCAAAAGAATCATTGCTCTCCCAGGAGAAAAGATCAAAATTCAAAACGGAAAAGTCTTTATCATTAATGATGATCACCCTGAAGGATTTTTGCTGGAAGAATCATACCTGGCAGATGGAACTGTAACGGAGGGACGCAGCACAATCCAGGAAGAAAAAGTATTCTCCGCAGGGGACGGTTACGTCGTCTTAGGTGACAATCGGGAACGTTCTTCGGACTCCCGCGAATGGGGAGTAATTAAAAAGGATGCTATCGTGGGAAAGGTTTGGCTAAGATACTGGCCCCCAAGTGCCTTCACTATTATCAAAACCCCAATTTACTAACTTAAACTACTGAAGCTCTTTTCTTTCCTAACTTCTGGGAGAAAACAACTTTCCCTTCCTTAGTTGCAAAAAGGGTAAAATCCCTCCCTAACTGAGTTCCCCTACCCGGAGAGATCTTTGTCCCACGTTGCCTCATAATAATTGAGCCGGCAGGAACACGCTGCCCCGCACCAACTTTAAGACCCAAACGTTTACCTGCTACTCTCGGTTTTTGACGGGCCTTTGCCCCACCAGCCTTCTTATGTGCCATTTTTAGACCTCAATTCTCTCCACCGCAATCTTACTTAAATCCGCTCTAAATCCTCTTTTTCTCCTGTAACGGGACTTAGCTTTATACTTCATTATAAGCACTTTCGGACCTTTTTTTTGCTCCAAAAGCTTATATGTCACAAACCCTTTCCCAAATACTGGCTTGAGGATCGTTGCTGGAACCTTCACGCTCTTTCCTTCTTTAAGAGAAAGGCGATTCACCTTAAGCTCACTGTCCTCACGAATCAAGTATTGACTTCCGCTGATCTCAAGAACAGCCAATTTTCCCTCAGAACCAGCTTTCTCCTTACCACTTTTAATTATTGACGGCTTAACAACTATTTTTTTCTTCTCCATGTCCTCAAGATTTTACCACGCGGCCTTTACGAGGCAAGAACCTTGCACGCCTAAGAGCAATGTTCTCACCAGGTTCCAACTCTACCGCAAGAGTTTCTCGACGAATAAGACCCGAAAACATTGCCACGGCAAGTTTGTTGTCAGGACTATCTGGATAAGTGACTTGAATCCTGTCGGTTAGCTGAAGATCCTCTTTCTTGCGCAAATCCTGAATCGCCCTAATCAGTTCTCTCGCAGCATATTCAGCCGAAAGCTCAGAGGTAAGTTTGGTCTCAAAATTCACCTTTAATGATCCTCTCGAATCAAAGGAAATACTCTTTACATTAAGCTCCTCAGCAAGTAAGACAGACAACTCTTTTGAAGAGGGCTTGAAACCAGAAACACTAAGCTTGGAGAAAGGACGGCGCAGTGGAAACCCACCGGTCTTCCTAAAAGAATGTCCAAGCTCTACCACCTGTCGCAATTTCCCCATCTCTTCCTCAAGACGCACGTTCACTAACTCCTTATGCACTACTGGCCAATTTGAAAGATGGATTGAGCCTCCACCAACTAAATTCTGGTAGATTTCCTCAGAAACAAAGGGAACAAACGGGGCGAGTAGTCGAACGATAGTCTGCAAAATTTCATGCATTGTTTGATAAAAGACCTCTTTATCCTTAATTTCTTCCGCCGTAGGACCTACCCGTGCACGGCTACGCCGTAAGTACCATTGGGAAAGATCATCAACTACGAACCGCTCAATAGCGCTGGCGGCGGTAGATGGATCATAACGGTCAAGGGATTCAGTAACCAATCTAACCAAAGAATTAAGCTTAGAAAGTATCCAACGGTCCAGGACTGTAAGTTTTCCGCTACGAACTAGCTTCTTCGACGGTTTCCAACCGTCAACGAGCGCATAGTCCACAAAAAAGCGGTAGACATTCCAAAGAATCAAGAAGAAGCGCCTTTTAATTATCTCCGCAGGCCCGTAGCCAAAGTTCACGTTTGTCGCAGGATCATGAGTAGCATAAAGCCACCGCATCACATCCGCTCCCATCTTTTCTGCTCCTTCGTTAAACTCAATAGCATTCCCTAAGGATTTATGCATCTCCCCACCACAAACATCACAAACCGAAGCATGGCCCAATACATTTTTGAATGGTGCTGTATCTGAAAGCACTACCGCCATCGCCAAAAGTGAATAGAACCAGTTTCTGAACTGACCAGGGAAAGACTCTGTAATAAAATCGAACGGAAACCACTGCTTCCAATAACTTTTATCCGTGAGATAACTCACCGTGGAAAACGGAACGATTCCTGCGTCCAACCACGGATTGCCCACATCCTTAATTCGCGAAACATTCCCCCCACACCTAGAGCACTTAATTTTAACTTCATCAACCCAGGGGCGGTGGGGGGAATGACCCTTAAACTTATCCCAACCCACAACGGCTTTCTCTTTCAATTCCTCTTTACTCCCGATCACTTCCAAATTACCGCAGCTTGAGCATTTAAAAAACGGAAGAGCCAGCCCCCAATACCGCTTCTTCGAAATCAACCAATCCCCCATATTCCGTAACCAGTCTAGCTCACGCTCTTCTCCAAAAGAAGGAATCCAATTGATCGTCTTGGTAATCTGCATCATCCTGGATCTAAGCGCGCCCATCGAGATGTACCACTCATCTACCAACCGGAAAACCAACTCTGTTCCGCAACGCCAACAAACAGGGTACCGGTGAGAATACTTTTCAGTCTTAAAAAGCACCCCCCGTACCTTAAGATCCTCGAGAATCTCTGGTGCAACTGTAAAGGCACTCCTACCCGAATATTTACCGAAACCCTCCAAAAACTTTCCTTCCTCATCCAGCGAAGCCAAAACTGGAAGATTTTTTTCCTTCGCCAAAGCATAATCTTCCTTTCCGCTTCCAGGAGCGATATGGACAATTCCCGTTCCTTCATCTAAAGTTACAAAATTGGCAGTCACAACCTCATGGTTGATTCCTTGCTGGGCGAATAGTTCTGGAAAAAGCGGTTCAAATTTCCACCCTACTAAATCCTTCCCCAACACTTCCCCAACTATTTCCCCTCTAAGTCCGCTTGCTGACACGCGCTCCTTCACAATAATTAGTATGTCTTCCCCTTCTTTAACAAAGAGATAGTGCAAATCTTCTCCTACTGCGAGGGAGGTATTTGCCGGTAAGGTCCACGGAGTGGTTGTCCAGACGAGAAAATAGGTTCCAGGTTTTCCCGTGACGGGAAACTTCAGGAATACTCCCAAGTGGGTAATCTCCTTGTAACCCTCGGTGGCAATTTCGTGCTCCGAAAGCGCTGTTCCACACCTAACACACCAAGGAACAACATCCCTCCCCTCGTAGATCCAACCCTTTTCGTGACACTTTTTAAGAAAGTGCCAAATCGTATAGTTATTCTCATCGGAAAGAGTGTAATAACTGTTAGCCCAATCCATAAAGTAACCCAAGCGTTTGGACTGCTCAATCTGAATCTTGGCGTATTTGAAAACTCGCTCCTTACATTTTTGAACAAACTTTCCAATCCCGTACTTCTCAATATCCTTCTTGGATTTAAATCCAAGCTCCTTCTCCACCTCTACCTCAACCCAAAGGCCTTGGGCATCAAAACCATTCTGAAAGCGCTGACGAAATCCTTGCATATTCTTGTAACGCTGAAAAAGATCCTTATAAGTTCTCCCCCAAGCGTGATGCACTCCCATCGGATTATTTGCCGTGATTGGCCCATCCAAGAACCGAAAGCGCTTCATGGCAGTACTGTTTTTCTTTAGGTATTTGTTGGTGACTCCAGAAGAATTCCACCAACGCAAGATTTTCCTCTCCAATCCTGGAAAATCAGTAGTGGGTTCAACTTTCTTTAATGACATAGTCAGGAAAAGTTTACCAGAGTTTGTGAGAAATCTAAAACTCAATTCCCCTTCTTCCCTCAACTCCTTTTTTGAAGGGATGCTTAACTTCTCGTACCTCCGAAACAAGATCCGCAACCTTCACAAACTCTTTCGGTGCGCCACGACCCGTAAGAATCACATTTAGATTCTTTGGCTTGTTCTCAAGAAAATCAGTAACCTCCTCAACATTAAGTAACCCTAAAGAAACAGCCACATTAACTTCATCAAGGATGAGAAGATCAAAACTACCTTCTGAGATTTTCTTCTTAACAAAGTTAAGGGCTTTTCTCGCAACTTGGATATGCTCCCTCTTCTCTCTATGATCTCCCAAAATACCAACATACCCTACGCCCATCGGGTAAATTTCAACACCAAGATTACGGAGCGGGATTACCTCGCCAGAAACAACTTGTTTAACAAATTGAACAATCAAAACCTTAAAACCCCGACCCACGGCTCTAACCGCCTGCCCCATCGCCGCAGTAGTCTTTCCTTTTCCATCTCCAGTAAAAACGTGAATTAAACCTCTTTCTTTCACAAATTGAGTTTACACCACTAATGTTGGATCCCTAACAAGATGAAAAACGCAAAAGTGTGAGGCACAAAGCAAAAAAGATTTCCCAAAAACTAACACTCGCTGTAACTACACGAATAACACTTGCGACAGCCTTCTTCGTTCACAAGCGTTGCATGGCCACAAGAGGGGCAGATATCCCCCACCTTCTCTAGCTTACCTACCGGAAGTTGGGGTTGGATCTCTTTGATCTTTTCCTCTTCCTTCTTGATCCCTAAGTATTCTTTAAGGACACGGGCGACTCCATCCGCCAAGGAACGGACCCTCTCCCTACCAAACCCAATCGCCCTAGACCCCCCAATCCCTGAAAGTTGGTCAATAATCGCTGCTACTCGATCTTTAGGAGTCATTGTCGGGTCAACACGTAAAACCAAGGAGGAGAGCCTTCCAATGGCCTCTGCATCAGCGGCAATATCACTTCCTGCCTTGCCAACGTTAATAAAAACCTCCAGGGGGTTATCGTTTCCATTTTCATTCACAGTGATAAAAGCACTACCTACTGGGGTATCAACACGGTAGGTCGCTCCTACCGTCTTAACTGGACGTGGCTTAATTGTAATCGCAGCCTCTCCCTCTCGCTTCTTACGGGTTTCTTCTGTCTCTAGAACTACTTCTTTGCGTGTACCCGTCACATAAACCGTCAAACCCTTGCACCCCAACCTCCACGCCTCTAAGTAAGCATTTTTTACGTCATCTACCGTCGCCGTAGAAGGAAAGTTACAGGTTTTGGAAATGGAGTTGTCCACAAAACGCTGGAGAACCGCCTGCATCCTAATGTGCTGCATAGGAGTAACATCCTGAGAAACCACAAAAACACGGCGAATCTTTTCAGGAATTTTTTTAATTCCTTGCGCCGTTCCTGTGCGACGGACTTCCTCACAGACATCCTCCCTCTCATGCTCATCCAACCCCATCTTTTCCAACGCCCCTTCAAACAACGGGCTGGTATAAGAAAGCTCTCTTTTGACACCTTCCTCACCCGCAGCCTGGAAAAGACGCCTTACGTAAGAGAGAGCGAAAACCGGCTCACAACCATATCCTTCTACTCCCGCCACAGTAGAGATTGTGCCTGTTGGAGCAATCGTCGTTTGAGCACCGTTGCGAATCCCGTTCTCCTTGATCCCAGAAACAACTTTTCTCCAGCTAATCTTTGGCCTACCAAAATCCTTCTTGAAAGTATGAAGAGGTTTAGGCGGTTCCCAAACGAGTTTCTTAGGATCGTAGATGGAACCTTCAATCGCTTCAAAAGAACCGCGCTCCTTCGCCCGCTCAATTGAAGCTAACATCGTATGATACCTCACAAATTCCATAACCTGAGCAGATAACTCCAAACCCTCCTTCTCACCGTAAGGGATGCCTAAAGCGTACATCGTATCCGCCAACCCCATAATCCCCAACCCAATTCGGCGCACTGCTTTCGCCGCTTTTTCTAATTCAGGAATCTCTGAGACGTAAGCGTTAGCGTCTATAACGTTATCAAGGAAAAATGTTGAAATCCTGATCGTCTCTGCTAACTTTCCCCAATCAACCTTTCTCCGCGAGGTAACGTGCTTAGCAAGGTTAATCGACCCAAGACAACAACTCTCGTATGGACCAAGCCATTGCTCTCCGCACGGATTAGTCGCCTCAAGCTCATAAAGGTGTGGTACGGGGTTATCACGGTTGGCGCGACTTAGAAAGAGGATTCCTGGTTCACCATTATGGTGAGCCGCCGTAATAATCTCGTCGAACAGCTGGCGTGCATCAACTTCCTGCCAAACCTTACCACCGTGTGGATTGACAAGCTTAAACTTTTTTCCTTTCTCTACTGCCCTCATAAACTCGTCCGTTGCCCCAACCGAAATATTAAAATTGGAAATCTCTCCCTCCCTCTCCTTGCAATGAACAAAAAGGCGAATATCCGGGTGGGAAACACTAAGGACGGCCATGTTCGCCCCACGCCGCACCCCTCCTTGGGCAACTACTCCAAAAGCAGCATCATACGCCTGCAGAAACCCAACCGGCCCAGTGGAACGACCACCGGATGTCTTCACAAAATCACCTTTAGGACGAAGTCTCGAGAATGAGAAGCCATTCCCCCCACCTGTTTGCTGAATTAATGCGGCCGCCCGAAGCGTAGAAAAAATGCTGTCGCGCCTACGACCAAGATCATCTTCAATAGGAAGAACGAAACAAGCAGAAAGCTGACCTAGCGGAGTTCCTGCTCCAGTCCAAGTCGGAGAGTTAGGAACAAAAAGAAAATTGGCAAGTAAATCATAAAAAATCTTCTCTGTTTTCTTAGGGTCCTTTCCGTACTTTCCCTCGGAAGATGCAACCGTCGCGGCAACTCTATCAAAGGTTTGACAAGGAGTTTCAATAGGGTTCCCATCCTGTCCCCTACGCACGTAGCGACGAACAAAAACTTCCGCAGCATTGTCTGACATCTTAAAGTCGGACTTAGCCAATTCAATTGCAGATTTGAGATTTAAAGAACCTTTTATGGGCATTTAAAGGGGGCAGTGGAACGCTTCACTTTTTAACAAAAATTAAAAAGGAAAAACAATAGGAAAACTTAAGGAGAGCTCTCCTGAAATAATCAAGCCTTCTTTCGGCGCAGAAAAGCAGGGGCGTCGTACTCATCCCCCGATTCCTGCATATTTCCAATTTGATCTTTAGTCTTATCGCCTGTAAGGGTTTCAGGATTACTGAGTGAGAATCCTGTCGCAATAACTGTAATCTGGATCTCATCCTTCATCTCATCATTTATTGAAGCGCCAAAGATAATATTGGCATTAGGGTCGGCTTCTTGAGAAACCACTCTGGCAGCTTCATCCACCTCATGCATTGTTAAATCTGACCCTCCTACAATGTTCAAAAGAATCCCCGTTGCACCACGAACAGAGAACTCTAGAAGTGGAGAAGTAATTGCTGCCTTAGCCGCTGTGGATGCCTTGTCCTGCCCACCGGCTTCCCCAATCCCCATTAAGGCCGATCCAGCGTTTGTCATCACAGTGCGTACATCAGCAAAATCCACATTCACCAAACCAGGAATAACAATTAAATCAGAGATTCCTTGCACAGCCCTCCCCAAAATGGAGTCTGCCAAGCGAAATGCTTCTAAGATTGAGGTGTCTTGCTCCACAATTTCCAAAAGTTTCTGATTTGGTACTACGATGAGAGCATCCACTTTGTCATGAAGGCCCTGAATCCCACGAACGGCATTTTCCATCCGCTTAGTCCCCTCGAAAGAAAATGGTTTAGTTACTACTCCAACCGTCAGTGCCCCCAAAGACTTTGCCACCTCAGCGATGATTGGTGCTGCTCCAGTCCCAGTTCCTCCCCCCATCCCCGCAGTCAAAAAAACCATGTCAGCACCTTCCAAACGACTTCGCAAAAGATCTACGGACTCCTCAGCAGCCTTTTGACCAACTTCAGGATCACCTCCAGAACCAAGCCCCCGAGTAATTTTCTCTCCAATCTGGATCTTATTCGGAACTTCTAAAGTCGCCAAAGCTTGGGAATCTGTATTCACAGCAATAAACTCCACCCCCGTAATATGCTGCGAACGAACCATAGAGTTAAGGGCATTGCCCCCTGCCCCACCTAATCCAACTACTTTTATTTCTGCAACTTTTTCTATCTCTGGTTTAACACGCATCTGTCTTATTAACTAAAAACTAACTAGTCTCAACCCTTACGGCAAAAAACTCTTTCCCCATTCTACCACCCGTCCAAACAATTGAGAGACCTTCTTAGTACTGATCATAGGAACACTCATACGTTCACGTGGGCCCGCTTCCGCCCCATATACCACCAAACCAATCGTAGTAGCGTTTGCAGGGCTAGAAACCTCATCAATTAATCCAGAAACACCCACAGGCGCACCTACCCGCAAAGGAAGCCGCAAAACCTTACGTACCAAATCTTTCAACCCCACGGTCTGAACCGCCCCACCTGTGACGACCAGTCCAGCGGGTAAGTTTCCTTGCTGCCCAGAATTTTTAATTTCCAACCCCACCATACTAAATATTTCAGACAAGCGTGCTTCAATAATATTATTTACAAGCGAGAGGGAAACAGTGTCTGTTTCCAGACCCAACTCAGAAACATTAATTTCATCCTTCCTCTCCTCACCAACTTTGCCTGTCCCCTCGGAAAACCGCACTTTAATCTTTTCCGCATTTTCCAAAGAAACACGTAAACCAACAGCAAGATCGTTTGTGATGTTCTGCCCCCCAATTGGCAAAACCGAGGCATAAACAGGACTTCCATCCGTAAAAACAACAATCTGTGTTGTTTCCCCACCGATATCAACCAAAGCGCAACCAAGTTCCTTCTCTGTGTCCGAAAGTACCGCTTCCGCCGAAGCCAACCCGCAAAAAACCAAATCATCCACATCAACACCCACCTGCTGAACACACTTTACAAGATTGCGCATCACAGTCGTAGCACCCGAAATGATATTTGTTTCCACCTCCATCCGAACACCACTCATCCCTACCGGATCCTTAACTCCCTCTTGGGAATCAACGGTAAATCCACGAGGCAAAACATGAATTATCTCACGTGAAGACGGGAGAGACACCGCACGTGCTGCCTCAGTAACCCTCTCAACATCCTCCTCAGTAATCTCGGCTCCCTCACCACTTACCGCAACTACTCCATGAGAATTAAGAGAAGAGACATGCTTACCATCTACGGCAACGAAAGCAGATTGGACAGAGTACCCAGCCATCCTCTCCGCCCCTTCTAAACTCTCAGAAATTGCCTCTACGGCCTCATCAATATCTACCACCACACCTTTCTTAATTCCGCGAGAAGGAACAGTTGAAACACCAATCACAGAGATTTTCTTTTCTGGAGAAATTGAAGCAATGACGGTAGAAACTTTAAATGATCCGACGTCAATTCCTGTAACAATATGTTCCTTAGCCATAGGTTTACCAGTAGGCACTCAAGCGAGACATAGTGCTTATTGGATTGTGGAGCGAACCACAATGGGATAATACCATAAATATCACAGACGGACGACGGGACGTGAGAAGCGCAAATCCACCATTCTCGGTGTTCTTCCGCTAAGGCTATAGCGTTGAAGAATTTGGGTTAGAAGCTCCAATTGCTCACTAATACCCCCCCCAGAATCCAACCAAACTGTGGTTTTCTTGAGTATGAGCTCAATCGTTCCTGAGTGCAGATAAATTGCCTTCGTTTTAAGACCCTTGCTCGCCACAATATCAAGGGTTTTTAGGTAACTAGAGATTCCTTGTTCACTTACGGAAAGCTTGAGACCCAGACTTCCCTCAAAATCCTCCCCAAGCTTAATTACCGGAAGCGATTCCTTAGTAGCCTGCTGAAAAAGCAAACCTTCCCCATCCACTAAAAACCGTGCTTTGTTTTTATCTTCAACAATTGCCAGAGGTTTACGCACTGAAATCTTAACTTGGACCTTATCAGGCAACTCTTTCTTGATAGAAACTGCACTTACAGCAAGAAAACTTTCCTTGATCTTTGTTTCTACTGCTGAAGGATCAAGAAAAAATATACTCCTCGCAAGAACCTCTTCCATTACTCTCTGACGAACAAGGGCCTCATCAGGAACTCCTCCGGAATCAAAGTCAATCTCCTTAATCTGGAAAATATCACTCCTCAAGAAAAGAAATCCGGATAAAATAGACAAAAAAACGATCAAAACCACTGAGAGCGGGCGAAAAGGGATTACAATCTGCCGACCCCCAACGGTGGGAACGAAAACCTTAGGAGAGCGCCGCAAAATGCGCCACCTTTTTCGATTCGGAAAGACAGGCATTTACCCCCCTAGTCTAACAAGTGGATGACCTCATCAGCGATCTTCGCTGAGGCGTGCTGATCCACAACCCCCCCGACCTCCGAAGCATCCTTCTGATAATGAGGGAGATCTTTAAGAACAGACTCAACCGTTGCAAGAAGAGAGTGGGAAGAAAGTTGCTCTTCCGGCAAAATTAATGCCGCCCCCCGCTTACTAAGAATTTGGGCGTTAAGCAACTGCTCCTGGCGAGAAACCCAGGGGATGGGGATAAGAATCGAAGGCTTCCCCAACACAGCAAGCTCAGTAACCGTATTTGCACCTGCTCTACCAACGACAAGAGTTGCCGCCGCGTATACCGCCCCAATCTCATCAAGACCAAAATACTCCTGAAGAATATAGTGACTTTGCAATTTTTTAGGAAGTTGACTTTTGAGCAAAGCCAACTTCTGATAGTCCTGAAAAACTTCCGAAGACCCAGTTTGATGGATCAAATTACACTTTTCCAAAAACTGAGATAAAGAAGAACGAACTGCTTCATTGATCACATGGGCGCCCTGTTTTCCACCCGTAACGTAGACAACAGGAAGGGAGTTGCGAAAGCGGAACCTCTTTGTCCTCTCCTCAAAAACTGCCTTCCTCACAGGATTACCCGTCAACACCGTCTTCCCCTCGGGAAAATAAGCCAATGAACTCTTCCAAGAGACAAAAATCTTCTTTGCAAAAATGGAGACAAACCGGTTAGCCCAACCAAAAACCACAGTTTGCTCGTGAGCTACTGCAGGAATCCGAAGGACAGAGGCGGCCAAGACTACAGGTGCAGCAAGATACCCACCAAAAGACAAAACCAAACGCGGACGGATCTTAAGCAACAGAAAGAGCGCCTCAAAAAAACCGAACGGAATTTTTAACCACTCTGTAAAGCCTGTGTTATATAGTTTTCCTGTGTGGAGATCATAGAAGGGGATGCCCTGCTTTGCAACCGTGCGGAATTCTACCGACTCTGTCTTTTCCCCACGAAGAGAGAAATGATGCCCAATCCAATAAAACTCAAAACGGCCACGCTCTCTTAACTCTTCGATGACAGCTAGAGCAGGATCCTGATGTCCCCCTGTTACTACAATGCGAATTGATTTCCTCTGGTGGTCCATATCATTTCCTCCTCACAACGGTTTGTCTACTTACATTCAACAATATGCCAAAGGCAGCCAACAAAACCACTAAGGATGAGCCACCATAAGAGATGAGGGGAAGGGAGATCCCTTTCAGTGGAATCAGACCAGTCATCGCCCCAAGATTCATTAAGGCCTGAATACCGACCCAGGAGGTAATTCCCCCAGCGATAATCTTGCCAAAACCGTCTGGAGCAGATTGTGCAATCCGCAGTCCCCGATAGATTATAAAGGCAAAAAGCGCTATCACCGCAAGAGCCCCAACAAATCCAAACTCCTCCCCTATCACTGCGAAGATCGCATCGGTCTGGATATCAGGAATGAAACTGTACTTCTGCCGCGATTGTCCAATACCTAAGCCAAATAAACCACCAGACCCTAGAGCGATAAGAATCTGTTGAATTTGGTATCCAGCACTCAAAACGTCAGTTCCCGGGTTGAGAAAGGAGGTAATTCTCTGAGCGCGAGCAGGATCAGACAGAGCCACTACAACCAGTCCCACAGCTGAAGCAAGAGTTAAAAATAAGGCTGCTACAAATGATCCTTCAGCAAAAAAGAAAGTAGCTACCCCCAAAGCAAGAGTTGCCGCCGCCGTTCCCAAGTCTGGCTCGAGAACTTCCAAACCAACAACCAAAGCTGTCGGAACTAAAAAGGAGAGAAATCGTGCAACTTTCTTATTCGCAGAAAATAAAGAAGCCAAATAAAGGATTAAAGCGAGTTTGACAAACTCAGATGGTTGAAAATTAGCACTCTCTCCTAAAAATGGCAGACTAATCGGGAAAGAAAGCCAGCGCTTGGACCCCCGAATCACCCCACTAAAAGGGGTTGGCAAGACTACCAGAACCAAAAGCGCAATTGCAATCAAAAAGAGTGGGAGGGAAATCCTCCTCAATGGGTGGTAGTCAAGGCGGTAGAAGATGAACATTGCCACCAAACCCAGAACCACCCAAACCAACTGTAGTTCAAGAAAGTGGTACTGATTTCCAGCAGAAATTGAAGAAGAAGGAGCAGAAGAATCATAAACAAGTACTAATCCAAAAATCAAAAGTGCTAGCACCCCTACCAACAAAGGAATATCTGGAGTATGCAAGGAGGAGAAGCGACTCTTCTTTTTAAGCATATTTTCAGAGAAAGGCTAAGTACAGCCCCAAAAAAGCAAGGAAAGCCCCCACTAACCAAAATCGCATCGTTACCTTCGTTTCGGCCCAACCTCTCATTTCATAATGATGATGGAGAGGAGCCATCAAAAAGACCCTTCCCTTCCCAAGCTTAACGGAAACAACCTGCAAAACTACAGAAAGTCCCTCGATAACAAATACTCCCCCTATTACAAAAAGAAGAGCAGAACGATCCAAAAGCAACCCTAAAACAACAAATGCTGCTGCCCAACCCAAAGCTCCAACGTTCCCTGCAAAAAACCTTGCCGGAAAAACGTTGAAATAAAGAAATGGAAGAAGGCTACCTACTAGAATGGCGATAGCAATAGCGAGGTCAATGCGAGAAAAAGCTAAAGCAATAGCGAGAAGGGCAGTAAAACCGATTGTAAGCAACCCCCCCGCCAAACCATCCAAACCGTCAGAGATACTAATCGAATTGACGAAAAACAGAAAAACCAAAAGAACGAGGGGGATATAAAAAACTCCTAAATTAATACTTCCCAAAATGGGAAGCCAAACTGCAGTTCCTCTTATGGCAGAATGCCAAAACGCAAAAGTAGCTCCCACCGCAGTTTGGACCAAAATTTTTTGGTAAGGTGCAACTCCCCCTACATTTTGTGACCCCAAAGCGCGAAAAATCTCTTTGAAAGCATTCCAAGGAAAAAGAATCAACTTGTAAGCATTCCAAGTTAAGTCCGAAAGGGTTACAAAAGGAACAATCCTTTCCCTAACTGTTTTCTGTAACCTAGAGCGATGATAAATCTTAAAGAAATCTTCCAACCCCCCTAAAACCGCCAACGCCGCCACCACCAAAAGAAGAACCTCAACCTCGATTGTGCGATTAAAAATAAGGTTGAGAATCAAAAAAACTAGAATCGGTAAAAGACCCGCTGCTGTTGGAGTTCCCTGCTTAGCAAAGTGGGTACGTGGCACATCCGGATTAATAGCCTCTCTAACTTGGAAACGATAGAGAAAGTTTATAAAACCAGGGTAAAAGACCATTGTGAACGCCGCTGAAAGAAGGAGGAAGCCAAAAACTTGAGCCATCACTGGCATAATACTAGCAACCCCCATAATCCCAAAACAACGATCCAAACCCACCTTTACTAACTAATCGGCTATCATAAGTCACGCCAGTTGCACCTGATAATATTCTCTCTAGGTTTTCTACGCTCCCCTCTCCAACCAAATAACGCTCCATTCGATCGAAGGCCTCGTCAATCTCTTCCCCTCTAGCGGCAAAGGATAGCCGCAAATGACCTTCTCCCCCAGGGCCAAAAGTCGATCCAGGAACAACTGCCACCCCAGCCCGTTCAAGAAGGGAATGGGAAAAGGAAACGTCATCGCCTACTTTCTTCAATCCAACAAAGAAGTAGTACGCCCCTTGTGGATCATTAAGGACAAAATAATCTGCAAGCTTTTCCAAGCGATGCTTCATCCGCGCACGACGCTCCTGTAAAATCTGGTTAAATCGCTGCGGCAAATTAGAAAACTCCCCAACGGCGCAAAGAGCAGCATACTGAGCAGGCAAAGAAGCCGAAGCAGTTGTAGTCATCTCATGAACTTTAAGAATCTCTCTCACTACAGAAGCATCGGCTAAAAGATAACCTACTCGCCAACCTGAAAGCGAAAAGGCCTTCGAAAAGCTCATTAGCCTAATTACACGAGGCTTATATTCACTAAACTCTCCCAAGCTGTGGTAATCCACATCCTGGACAAAAAAACGATAAACCTCATCCACAAAGACCCAGAGATCGTGAGCACGAGCAAATTTGAGAATCTCTCCCAACTCTTCCCAACTGTAGACAGTCCCAGTTGGGTTATTGGGATGACAAAGAAGGATCCCCCGAGTCCTTTTAGTCGTTGCCTTCGTGAGATCACTGGTATCTAAGCGCCAATCAGAACCCTTGAGCCGCACAAAGACGGGTTTAACTCCCAAAACCTTAGGCAACCCAAAGAAGGGAAAGTACGAGGGAGAAGGGATGAGCAACTCATCCCCAGGAGAAAGAAGTGTAGCCAAAGCAGCACTCATTCCTTGCATCGCTCCAGCAGTAATCAAAATCTCATTATCGGGACCATAAAAAACTTTCTCCGTCGCAAGATGGAATTTTGAAACTTCCTCACGAAGTACAGAAATTCCTTGAGGAGGACCATAAAAATCCGCCAAACCAGATTCAATTGCACTTATAGCCGCACGCCGCACATCTAAAGGGGGTGAGAAACGCGGAATCCCCTGCGCTAGCGAAACGGCTCCTCGCGCCTCGGCTTCAGCTTGAAGAGCCTTGATTGGAGAAAAAAGAAGATCTTTGGTTTTGAATTCCATTTTCTTATCTAATTAGATAAACGGAAGAGACTTACTCCTGTCACAAAACAGGAGATATAATTAAACCGTGCTCAAGAAAATGCTACGTCGAATCCTGCGGGTAATTTTATTTACTCTTGCTCGAATAACTCTCGAAAAACATAAACCAACTGTTGTTGCAATCGTCGGTGAGGGAAAAACGGAAATCGCAAGAGAGGCGATTTACTTTGCACTTAAAAACAGCCTTCCGGCAAGGCGTAACCTTGAAGCTCCCAATGCGGAGTTTGTATTGCCCCTAACAATCTTGGGAGCCAATGAGTACCCAACATCTTTCTATGGGTGGTTAAAAATCCTGGCCAAAAGCATAATCCAACTACTCCTCCTCCCCCCACACAAAAACACTCTTATCCTCGAAATTGAATCTACCAAGAAAGAGATCTTCAATTACTTCTGGGATATTACCCGTCCGACAATCCTAGTTCGTTGCGGAAAAACACCTCTTCTCTCTAATTACCAAATTACCCAAAAGACATTTACGATCAAAGAAAATAAGGATCTCTCTGGATACTTAAAAACAGCTATTAAGGTAGCAGAGTCCTTAGGAGTAAGCCGCAGAGAAGCTAAGGAATCATTAAAAACTTTTGATCTCCCCAAAGCCCGTATTAACATCTTCCCCT
>Ga0187886_1001671_pt1 | contig 19433 bp, 18 predicted proteins | sample June2016WEW_20_1_FD_133001 | JGI IMG/M metagenome (GOLD analysis project Ga0187886, IMG submission 133001) | Peatland microbial communities from SPRUCE experiment site at the Marcell Experimental Forest, Minnesota, USA - June2016WEW_20_150 | ecosystem: Environmental > Terrestrial > Soil >... | reverse complement strand
GCGGCCAACGCCTATCCGTGCCACTGCTTCCCGTATCCGAACCTGCTCAACGCCCTCTGGCTCGACGCCGTCTCGAAACCCAAGGCGTACCCGTACCCCGGCAGCGACTTCGTCCGCGGCTTCAAGGCGTTGGAGGACGCCGTCGGCACCATGACCGGCCTCCACGTGGACGGTGCCGTCGTCCTCAACCTGATGGGCTTCGTCCGGCTGGTCGACGCCCTGGGGGGCGTCACGATCAACGTCCCGACCGAGCTCAAGGACAGCCAATATTCGGAGCCCCAGGACGGCAAGGACATCACCATCGACATCAAGCCCGGGGTCCAGCGCATGGACGGCTTGACCGCCCTCGAGTACGCCCGAAGCCGCCATCAGGACTCGGACTACGGCCGCATGGTCCGCCAGCAGCTCGTTCTCAAGGCGATCCGCAGCGAGATCCACCCGTGCTCGCTGGTGTCGCAGATTCCTTCGATCCTGAGCGCCGTCGGCCAGACTTTCTGGACTGACATGTCGCTGAACGACGCCCCGACGATGCTGGCGCTGATGGAACACATCGGCACGGACAACCTGAAGGGCTATCAGCTGACGCCGGATGTCACCGGAGCGGTAGACGACTACCTCACGCCCAAGTACGTCGCCAACATCCAGAGCATCGTCGCCCACGGTCTCGACGGCGTCCCTGCCGGGATCACCAGTGGCAGCGGCGGCGGTAACGGCGGCGGCGGATTGAGCTGCTAGGACCGCTCGCCTGGCACGATCAGTTCGTGCCGCATGGGGTCGTGACGGTGGCGCCGCCGCTCCCAGCGGCGGCAGCAACGGCCGTCATGCTGGTGTTGCTCAAGACAGAGTAGGAGCTCGCCGAGACTCCGGCCAACTTCACGCCCATCGTGCCGAGGAAGTTGCTGCCGGTGATCGTGACGGTCGCTCCGGAGGTCCAGGGCGTCGTGACGCTCGATACGACCGGCGCCGGACACAACTGCACCAGATGCGCCCCCGTGTGGGCGAACTGGTACGCGATGGCGCTGAAGATCGAGGTCAGGTCGGACGTCTTGGGCTGGCAGAAGAAGTGGTCGTTGTCGGTATTCGAAGTGCCGGGACACCCGCCGTCGACCGAGGGCTGGGTGGCCATCCTGGCGAGCAGGCCAGTTGCCTTCACGTTGTGGAACGTACCCGACGTGTCCGGGCAAGCGACGTCGTTGCTGCCGTCGAGCCCGAAGCCGACAGTGAAGATCTGGATCGGAACTCCCTTGGCGTTCGTCGTGGCCTTCGCCGCCGTGGCCGCGGCATCCGCCGAGGCGCAGGTGTAGTTGCCCGGGTCGCCGGTGCTGCTGTAGTTGGGCTGGCCGTCCGTCTCGAGGAGGATCCCCCACGTCACGTTTGGGCGGCCGTAGTTTTGGAGGTCGTAGGCCGCCATGGCGATCGGCGTCGTCAGGTTCGTACCGGTGCCGCCGGGGTTATCGAAGCAGTTGATAGCCGACACGATGTGGCTGGCGTTGTTGAGGGTGGCGGGGGAGCCGGTCACGTACGCTTCGTTGTAGGCGGGAGGATGCAGCGGGTCGGTGTCGGTTCCGGTGAAGCCGACCGGGATCCACCTGAGAAGGTCGGTCGGCAGGGTCGTGCCGTAGGTGTCCACGGGCGTGGGATTCAGCGCGATGAGCTGGGAGACCCAGTAGCCGCCCGCAGTGGCGGTCGCGTAGTTGGTGCTGCTGGTCGTCGCGGCTGTTGCCTGTGTACCCGTGGCCCCCTCGGTTGATGGGCCCGCGGCGTTCGTGTTGTTGGCGTCGAACTGCTCCGTCAGGCCGCTCGAGGCCGTGTACGTCGCAGCCGCGCCAATCCCGTAGAACCCGACGAGTGCCGTCTGGTTCGTCGTAGTCGTAACGCTGGGCGTGGTGACCCTGTATGGCGATGTCGTGTCGCTCCCGGTGAGGGAATTCGAGGTGTTGATCGGGCTGGCCGTGTTCACACCGGTGTAGCGAATGATCCCTCCCGAGGCTCGCACACTTGGCGACAGGTTCCAGCTGTACGTGGCCGGCTCGGATGATCCGGCCACCTTGTAGTAGGTCAACAGGCTGACGTTCGTGCCGTCCGTTCGAGGGCGAACCAGCGTCCAGCCGGACGGTGCTGTCACCGTCGTCCCGCTTCCGCCACCGACGGTTATCCCAGCAACGAGGAGGTTACCGCTCGCTGTCCCGGATGGACGGCTGATGCCGAGCGTGGCCGTGGCGGTTGAGGCGACCGCCGATGTGTCAGAGGCATAGGACGGAGCCGTCAGAGTGCTGGGGATAAGGGTGTTCGCGTGGACGGCCGGACCGCCGGTGCCGCTGCACGTGCTATTGGCCGAGCTCGGTCCGAGAAGTCCGAACGCCACGCGCTGGATGGCCGGGTTGTACACGCTGAGCACCGCGCCGGCGGCAGTCCGGGTGGCCGCCACGTCCGCAGCGCTCATGCTCGCGGTTCGGTCGATGATCACCACAAGGTCCACCGGCACAACCGTCGCTTGCCCGCACGGCCCCTTGCACACGGCCGAAACGACCGTTCCCGTCGATCCGCTGACGACACCGAGGACCGGTGCGAGCGCGTACTGCGTGGTCGCACTGCCCGTGATCACGACCACGTTGCACTTATCGCCGACCTTTGGATCGCAGGTAGAGACTCGCGTGGGACCGGCGCCCGTGAAGTGGGACGTCAGCGCCGTGATGTCGCTCGCAGTCAGGGGGGTGTTTACGGGGACCCCAAGCGAGATGCGGGGATCGCACGTGGACGGAATATCCCTGGAGATGAGGGGACCGGTGGTGTCCGCGCCGACCAGGCACTTGTAGGTGATCGTGTAGGCGGAGGTCGGCAGGCTCGGGTAGTCAGCCTGGATGATCTGAGCGATGTGGGCGTTTGCCGTCGCGGCGTTTGCGGAGCCGGTAACAGGCAGTTCGTACCCGCCGGCGAGGGCAGCCGCATCGAACGTGTTCACCAGGATCTGCCGGTTGTTCCTGAGAACGCCGAGATCTATGACGAGGGCGGCGAACCCGAGGATGACGATCAGGACCAGTTCAAAGAGGACGAGTATCTGCCCGCGCTCTCGGCGGCCGTCCCGTCGTGAATGGAGCATTTCGGTTTCTCCCGTGCCCGTGTGCGGCATAGTGGTGCCTCCGACGAGCTGCTAGTCGATGACCATCTGGACGGTTGAGCTGAGGTCGAACGTCGTCCCGAACAGCAGCGGAAAGAAGGTGTGGTACGTGTAGTGGACCGTCACGGACACCGAGTCGCCGGCCTGGGCGCTGTTGGTTTGGTCCGCGATCCAGGTGCACGTATGGTAGGTGTGCCCCCCTCCCACGATGCAGTTTTCCGTCACACTCGACGGGGTGAGCCCCGCCTGCCCCGCCGCGGATGTCGCCGCCGCCGAGACCACCGTGGGGATCGTGCTGGTGTCGGTGACCATGGCGGCGGCTCGAGCGCCTTCGCGGGCAGCGTTGATGACGGTCATCCTCGAGTAGAGCGCGAAGCCGAAGTCGAGGATGCCCGACAGGATGAGCATGAAGATGGGGAGGACCAGGGCGAACTCGACCATGGCCTGCCCACGTTTGCGAGTGGAGCGGCGGCCGGATGGGCCGAGCTTCGGGTTCGACATGGCCGTTGCTCTCTCTTGGTCTACAGTGCTCAGATTGGCGACGACGTGCCGGGATTCCTCCACCGGCAACTCAACGAGGGCCTGGCCTCGTGAGTCACCGACCTTCAGGTGACGGCGCAGCGAATGTCGCTGGAGCATGTTCTCCCTGTTCGGATTCGGCCGTTAGGGCAGCCGACCCGAGGCGAGGAGACTAGAGGCTGCTCCTTGCAGCCACCATAACGAAAGGCTCCTCCTGGCCGCCCCGACGGTAAGTCGGTGCGTCCGGGCGACACCGGCCGGTCCCGGGCTGCCCGATCGAGCAGGTATGCGGCAGCTACGGCTCTCGTGGCCTCGGTTCGGAACCGCGGTCCCAGGCGGCGAGCCGGTATCCTCCGGCCGAATCGGTGAGCAGATGGTGGGGTACGTCGGCGTCCAGCTCCACCTTCTGACGGAGCCGGCGCACTGTCACCCATACGTACGAGGGGTCGGCGGCGTCCGAATCGGCCCAGACCTTGCGCAGCAGCTGTTCGGTCGAAACCGCCTTCGGCATGCTGGCCGCGAGCGTCGCCAGAAAGCGCGATTCCGTCGGCGAGAGTGAGACGTGGCGGCCCCGGACGATCGCCTCGCGCTTGCGGGGCACGAGACGGAGGTCGCCCAGCGCCAGCTCTTCGACCGGTAGCTGGTCCTGCAGACGGCGGAGTACCCGGCGGATCCGCGCCAGCAGCTCGGCGTAGTCGTATGGCTTGGTGACGTAGTCCTCGGCGAAGTGGGCGATCAGGTCCGCCTTGCTGTCAGCGGCCGCAACCGCCGAGAGGACCAGGATCGGGATGTCGGCGCGGCTCTTGATCCGCGCAGCCAGGGTCTGGCCGTCCATCGCCGGCATCATCAGATCGAGGACGATGAGGTCGGGCCAGGTTTCGTCCAGGTGCTTCAGCGCTTCGACGCCGCTGCGGGCCTTCGTGACGTCGAAACCGTCGCCGGCCAGCCTCTCGGTGAGAGCGTCCAGGTGGGCCGGGTCGTCGTCTACGAGGAGCAATCGCGCTTCACTCACGATCGCCCAATGTTACGGCGCTTCATCCGGCGCCGGCCGCACAAACGAGCGATTGCAGAGGGATGGAACTCAGTCGAGGCCGGCCAGTTCGCGTGCTCGAACCATGACCGCGTCGAGCATCGTCGGTGTGAGACGGCCGGTGAAGGTGTTCTGCTGGCTGGGGTGGTACGAGCCCAGCAGCGCATGCGGACCGACGCTGGCTTCCGCGAGGTGGCCGAAGGCGGGTTTCGGGGAGTTCTCGTGGCCGGGGGAGCGCAAGGTGCGGATGACCGCGTCCCAGGCGAAGGCTCCGAGCGCAACGACCACCTTCAACTCCGTAAGGATCGCCAACTCGCGGACGAGATACGGAAGGCAGCTGGCCAGTTCACCCGGAGTCGGCTTGTTGTCGGGCGGGGCGCAACGCACCGCAGCCGCGATGTACAGGTCGTAGAGCGTGAGCCCGTCGCCGGCCGCTGTCGACGATGCCTGGCTGGCGAACCCGGTTCGATGCAGCGAGGCGAACAGGAAGTCGCCCGATCTATCGCCGGTGAAGAGGCGACCGGTGCGATTTCCGCCGTGGGCGGCGGGGGCCAGCCCCACCACCAGAACTCGCGCCCTCTCGTCCCCGAAACCGGGCAGGGGCCGGGCCCAGTACCGCTGGCCGGCGAAGCGAGCCGGCGGCGCCGCGGCCGCAGCCTCGCGCCACTCCACCAGGCGGGGGCAACGCCGGCAGGCGACTACCTCGGCGCGGAGCTGGGCGAGCGAATCGGGCGCCATGCCGCCGACTCTATACTGTGCGCCGCCAGAACCGTGGCAAAGTAGCCGCGCTCGACCAGCCAGCGCCAGACTACCCACGCGGCCACGGCCCCGGCGGCGTTCATGATCGCGTCGTCGACGTCGGTGATGCGGTAGCTGAAGCCTTCGATCAGCGACCCGGCGTACTGGGTCAGCTCGATGCCGATGCCGATCGCCAGAGCCACGATCAGGAAGCGGCGCCAATCTCGCATCCGCGCCCAGAGCTCCGGGCCGTAGACGCCGAGGGGTGTGAGCAGCAGCACGTTGCCACTCAGCTGCCGGACCGAGGTGAAGCTGAGTGTCTGGAGCTGCCCGGCGATGGTTGCGAACGGCACCACGTTGTCGCCGCTCATGCCACGGGTCTGGCGGTAGAACTCCTGGCCCGATATCGGAATCGGGAAGATGGTCATGCCCACGACTGCCGTCGCGTGCGCCAGCGCGAGCAGCGCGACGAGGGTCCAGCGGCGGTCGGCCCCTCGACGCAGGATCCACGCGGCGATCGGAGCGGCCGGCAGCAGGACGACGAGGCCGGGTATCAAGTGGAGATAGCCATCGGTGAAGGTCAGCATCGGTAGCCCCCTCGGCATCGTTGGTGGCCACCAGGATGACACGCGATCCGGGAGCCATGCGGCGTCGGACGGGCCGCACCCTTATCGTCCGGTTGCGGGCAGATGCACATTCCGACACGTCCCCGCGGTCGGGCGATGACCGGCGATTGGCGGCGGAACGCTTCCTGCGGCGGCACCGAGCGGCGCGCCGCCAGAGGCTCGAACCGGGACCGCCGGGCGGCCCGCGTATAATTCCGCTGCGTGGGGCGAGTCGCAGCCGCATCGGAGCGCGCCCCGCATCCCCGCCGCAGCTAAGGATTGGACCCGACCAATGATCGCCGAGACCTCCACCTGGGCCACGAAGAAAGGGCTCGCCCAGATGCTCAAAGGCGGCGTCATCATGGACGTCGTTACCCCCGAGCACGCCAGGATCGCGGAAGATGCCGGGGCATGTGCCGTCATGGCACTCGAGCGAGTCCCGTCGGACATCCGTGCTGCGGGCGGCGTCGCCAGAATGAGCGACCCGCTCATGATCGAGGAGATCATGGCGGCGGTCAGCATTCCGGTGATGGCCAAGGCCAGGATCGGGCACTTCGTCGAGGCCCAGGTCCTCGAGGCACTCGGCGTGGACTACATCGACGAGTCGGAGGTGCTCACCCCGGCCGACGAGACGAACCACATCGACAAGCACGCCTTCAAGGTGCCCTTCGTGTGCGGCTGCCGGGACCTCGGCGAGGCTCTGCGCCGCATCAATGAGGGCGCGGCGATGATCCGCACCAAAGGTGAGGCCGGCACTGGCGACAGCGTCGAGGCGGTCCGCCACATCAGAACGCTGATGTCGGAGATCCGCCGGCTGCATTCGATGCGCGAGGACGAACTGTTCGTGGCCGCCAAGGAGCTCGACGCCCCGTACGACCTGGTCAAGCAGGTGGCGGCGGAAGGAAGGCTGCCGGTCGTCAATTTCGTGGCCGGGGGCATCGCCATCCCGGCCGACGCGGCCCTGGCCATGCAACTCGGTGCCGAAGGCGTCTTTGTCGGCTCCGGCATCTTCAAGAGCGAGAACCCGGCCCGGACGGCCGAGGCGATCGTCCAGGCCACCCTCCACTTCGACAATCCAAAGATCATCGCCGAAGTTTCCAAGGGTCTTGGCAGTCCGATGCGCGGCATCGCGGCGGTCACCATCCCCGAGGCGGAGCGGCTGGCGGTCCGAGGCTGGTAGCCCGGCGTAGCGGGACGCACGGTCGATTGGGACCGATGCGAACCCGGAGCGAAGAGCCCGGGTCCACCGGTCGAGCGCCGCAGATCGCCGCTCCGCCGAGCGCAGATCAAGGCGCCGACGAGCACCGCAGCGAGCGCACCCAGCGGGTGCGTGAGCGAGGCGCACAGGAGGCAACACAGGTATGAGCCGGCCGAGCGAGCGAGATGCAAGCGCATCCGGTGGGCCCGGGCTCAAATGAAGATTGGCGTACTGGCGCTTCACGGCGCCGTCATCGAGCACATCCACACCCTGCGGTCGATAGGTGTCGAGCCGGTTGCGGTCCGTTTGCCCGAAGACCTCGAGGGCCTGTCCGGCCTGATCCTGCCGGGCGGCGAGAGCACCACCATGCGCAAGCTCGTCGCCCGCTGGAATCTGCGCGGACCGATCATGGATCTGGCCAGATCCGGAGCCCCGATCCTGGGCACGTGCGCCGGCATGATCGTCGTCGCGAAGGAGATTGCCGGCGGCGAGGAACCCGTATTCCCGCTGCTCGACGTAACGGTCGAGCGCAATGCGTTCGGTCGTCAGCTGGACTCGTTCGAGACCGACCTGCTCGTGCCGATCCTGGGCGACCGGCCGGTGCACGCAATCTTCATCAGAGCCCCCATAATCAAACGAGTGGGACCCGGCGTAGAGGTTCTGGCGAGGCTGCCCGACCAGCGAGTCGTCGCGGTGCGGCAGCGGAACGTCATCGCCATCTCCTTCCACCCGGAGCTCGCAGGCGAGACCCGCATCCACCGGCTCGTGGCAACGATGGCCGCCGAGTACGCCGAACCCGGCGAGGGGACCGCTACGGAGGGGACCGAGCCGTGGTCTTTGGGGGAGGCCATGTGAGCGGCAGAGTCCGCCTCGCGCGCCTGACCGACCTCGCTGCCATCGGAGAGCTGTCCCGGCTTGCCCAGCAGGACAACGTCGACGCGCGCTCGCTTGGGTTGCCCGTCAGCGGGCCGCGGATCGGTGTCTTCAGTCTCTTCCGATTGCCGCTCGGGGCGTTCAGACCCAACGACCTGCTCTTCGTCTACGAGGATGAGCGCCGCATCTCCGGGCTTCTACGGGTGGAGCGCGAGGCCTCGCGCGACGAGTGGACGATCGTCGAGCTCGACGCCATCGGCTCGGGCGACTCCGGCGACACGCGGTTCCGGCTCGTCCAACACCTGCTGCGCGACGGCGCCAAGCGCGGCGCCATCAGGTTCCACGTCGCCTGCTCGGACGGCCAGGGCAATCCAGAGCTCTTCATGCAGGCAGGCTTTGCCCGATACGGCCAGGAGCGGCTCCTCTTCCGAGGCACGGAAAAGCCGCTCCCCCCGGCGTGGTCTGAGGACGAGATCAGAGCCGCCGGGATCCGGCCCTGCCAGCCGCTCGACGCCCTGCCGCTGGCGCGCCTCTACTCGGCCGTGACTCCGCAGCCGGTGGCGCGGCTCGAGTCGTATCGGCTCAACGACTGGGAGCGTCAGGGCTCCAACTCGCGCGTGCCGCGGTCGAGCCTCGCCCCCATCCTGCGTTTCGCCGAGATGGAGGCCTACGTCCAGGTCGCACCCGACGGTGGCCTGGACGGGCTGCAGGCGCTGCTCCAGCTGGGCGTGGCTCGTGAGGAGCAGCCCCACTACCTCAGGATCATGGCTCGGCCGGAGTCTGACGTGGCTCCGCTGGTCGGCTTCGGCCTTGGCCTGCTCGCCGCGCGTATCGGTAGGGGCGGAAGCTGTCCGGACAACGGGGTTCTCGCCCCGGTACGAACCTACGAATCCCCGATCGATCGGCGGCTCGAAGAGGCCGGTTTCACGACTCTCGACACGGTGACCCTGCTCATGAAGGAAGCCGTCGTCCGAGTGGCCGAACCGGCTCTCGTCCCGGCGGTACGCTAGTTGAAGATGCAGGAGGCGATGTGACTGATCAGGGCGCGGCACCCCGCCGGCGCGAGTCGATCGACGACCTGGGTTTGCTCCTCAACGCGCTGCCGCCCGATCTTCTCGAGGCAGTCCACAGGCTGACCGATCCGACGCAGCTGATCGAGATCGTGATGGACCTCGGCCGCCGCCCCGAGGCCCGGTTCATCGAAGGCGAGGTGACCCTCCTCGATCGCGAGATCAGCGAGGCCGACCTCAGCTACGTCGTCGACAACATCGGCACGTTCGGCGACGACAACAGGGCCGGCATCGAGCGCACCCTCCACCGCATCAGCGCCATCCGCAACCGGACGGGCAAGATCGTGGGGCTGACATGCCGCATCGGGCGCGCCGTCTACGGCACGATCGAGATCATCAACGACTTCGTCGAGTCCGGAAAGTCGATCCTGATCATGGGCCGGCCGGGCATCGGCAAGACGACGATGCTCCGCGAGGCCGCTCGCGTCCTGGCCGACGACCAGGGCAAACGGGTGGTCGTGGTCGACACCTCGAACGAGATCGCAGGCGACGGCGACATCCCCCATCCGGCCATCGGACGGGCGCGCCGGATGCAAGTCCGGACACCTTCGCTCCAGCACGAGGTGATGATCGAGGCCGTCGAGAACCACATGCCCGAGGTGATCGTCATCGACGAGATCGGGACCGAGCTGGAGGCGCAGGCCGCCCGAACCATCGCCGAGCGTGGCGTCCAGCTGATCGGCACGGCCCACGGCAACAACCTCGACAACCTGATGCTCAACCCCACTCTGACGGACCTGATCGGCGGCATCCAGACAGTCACGCTCGGCGACGAGGAAGCGCGGCGCCGCCGCTCGCAAAAGAGCGTTCTCGAGCGCAAAGCGCCGCCCACCTTCGATGTCATCGTCGAAATCCTCGACCGCGAGAAGGTCACCGTCCATGCCGACGTGGCCGAGACCATCGACGCCTTGCTGCGGGGCGACCCGATCTCGGCCGAGCTGCGCTGGCGCGACGAGGGCGGCGTCCATCGCTCTCAATCCCGCCCCAAGCCATCGCCACGCGAGGCGCTCAGTGGTGGCGACCGATTCGGCAGCGACCGCTTCGCCGGACTGGTGGGAGCAGGTCCGGGCTGGCGGACGGAGCCCGGCTGGCGCGGCTCGGGCTCGTACCACGCCCCCTCCGACTGGCGCGAGCCGGACCGCGGCATGCGCTCCGGCTATCGGCCGGGCGCCGGCGGGGGCTGGCGGACGCCGGCTCGCGGCGCGCGAGAGGTGCGTGAGGGTGCCCGCCGCAGCCGCGGCGACCTCGGCAGTGGCGGGCCCGGAGGAAGTGGCTCCGCGGGTGGCGGGTCAGGAGCGCCTGGCCCCGGCGGGCCCGGAGGGTTGCCGGGTGCCGCATCGGGGATGATCCCGGGCGAGCGGTTCGCGATGCCGCCGTCTGCGCCGGGCAGGACCGTGGAACCGGACCGCGGAACCGCCGTTGGCTGGGGCACAGGCGAGGCGGGTGGCGCGTTTCGGGTCGACGAGCTGGCCGATCGCGGGCCGATCGAGCGCGGGGCGGCGCCGGTCCCCGAGCCGCGTGCCCGCGAGCTGAGGGAGCTGGAGCGGCAGCGAGCGTGGGCCCAGAGCGCCACGCGGGCTCTGAACGCCTACCGTGCCGATGAAGTCGAGGAGGAGGACGAGGCGGAAGAGCCCGCGCCTGATGGAAGCGGTGTGCCGGTTGGCTCGGTTCGTACGCTCGGTCCGGTCGCGCGGCCGGTGGCGGCCGGCGAGGCCGCCGGGATGCCGGAAGTCGAGCGCGAGGACATCGAGGACGAGCTCGACGAGGACGACGAGGCACTGGCCGATGTCGTTCGCCTGCGCGCCGCAGATGCCGTCGGAGACGACGGCAATCCGGTTCTTCGCGTCCGGCACACCGAGACGATCCTGCCGACCTTGCGGGTGCTGCCGCACGGAATCAGCCGCAAACGCCTCGAGCAGGCGATCAAGGAGCTGCAGCTGCCGGTGATCATCGCCCGCGACCCGGACGAGGCCGATGTGGTCATGACGCTCAAGAGCGAATACCGCCAGAAGACGGCGGGCCTTCGCGACGCGGAGGATCGAGGTCTTCCGATCTACGTCCTCAAGAGCAACACGATCGTCCAGATGGAGGCGAGCCTGACCTCGATCTTCTCGCTCGAAGTGGATCCGCGCGAGGCTGCGCTGCGCGAAGCCGAGGAAGCGATCGGGCTCGTCATCCGAGGCGCCGAACCGGTCGAGCTTTCGCCGCAGAACGCCTACATCCGGCGGCTCCAGCATCAGATGGCCGAGCGGGCGAATCTGGTCTCGCGCTCCCGCGGCCGCGAGCCATACCGACGCGTCCGCCTCTATCCCTAGCCTTCCAGGCCCCTCTCGCGGCGCAACCTGGCCCGGCGGGACTCGCAGCGCGCCGCGGCTCGGCTAGACTCGGCGAATGCACTTCGGTTCCTGCTGCAGCGGCGGCCGCGGCCTCCCGGCCGAACGCCCATTTCGGTGGGGAGCAGCGCGTATGTCCTCGGTCGGCACCGTCTGGCGGTCGGGCGGAGAATCGAGCGATGCGTTTAGTGAACCGGAACGCCAGTCGCTGCGAATGAACCAATGAGGGACTCAGTGGCAGCGCCCCCGCCTCTGGTCGCTCCCGGCGTGCCGCCGGAGGGAGAATCGGAGGCCGAACTAATGCGGCAGGTTGCCGCCGGGGAGATCGGCGGACTGGAAACCATATACGACCGCTATCACACGATGGCGTATGCCCTGGCCCTTCGAATCACTGCGGAGACAGGGTTGGCTGAAGACGTGGTCCAGGACTCGTTCCTGGGCCTTTGGCGCAATGCCGGCCGCTATGCCGAAGCCAAGGGCAGCGTGCGGGGCTGGCTGCTCGCGATCGTCCGCCACCGCGCCATCGACGCCATGCGCCGGCAGCGAGCCGGCATCGTGCTTGGCGAAGATGCGGATGAGACTCTCCCTGCTTCTTTGACCCTTCCTGACATCTGGCCGGAAGTCGCCGGCCGTCTAGACGCCGAGCAGGTGCGCGTCGCCCTTACCGTCCTGCCGCCGGCGCAGCGCGAAGTCATCGAGCTCGCCTACTTCGACGGGCTGACTCAGCGCGAGATTGCGGACCAGACCCACGCACCCTTGGGTACAGTGAAGAGCCGAATGCGGCTCGGCCTCGTAGCGCTGCGCGAGCAACTCGTCGCAGGCGACTACGCGACCGATAGGGCCGCCGTGCCGTCCTCGAACGGCAAGAAAGGTGTGGCCTGACATGGCCATGACCTGCGATCGAGTTCGCGAATACGCTCCGGGCTACGTGCTCGGCGCCCTCGACACGGACGACATGATCGCCGTCAACGATCATCTGGCGGCCTGCACGAAGCCGCACCCGGAGATCGATGACCTGGGCGGAGTCCTGCCCTATCTCGGCGAGTCGCTCGAGCCTGTCGAGCCGCCGGCCTGGTTGCGCCAGTCCGTTCTCGCCGCCGCCAGGGCGGACCTGGTTTCCCGCCGGCGCGCGGCCCGCGTCTCAGAAGTCCCCGCCGAGCCCGTCCCGGCCGTCGCGGCTGTCGCGGCACCCGTCGCGGCCGTCGCGGTCCGTCCTACCGCGCTCTCCGTGGTCGCGGGACAGGGTTGGCAGCCCGAGACCGACGTCATCCCGCTCGCCCGCGCCCGGTTCTCGCGACAGCACCGGATCGTCACCTGGACCACGAGAGTGGCAGCGGCAGTGGCGGTGGTCGTCCTTGCCGGCTACGCCCTCGTGCTCCAGGGCGACCTTGCGAAGGCCCAGAAGATCCACCAGGAAGACACGAACATCAACTACGTGCTGACGCAGCCGGATACGCGCACAGCGGTCATGGTGGCTACCGACGGGTCCAAGGCCAGCGGGCTCGCCGCCCTCCGCCCCAGCGGCAATGTCATCTTGCGGCTGTACGACCTCACGCCCACCACTGGCGACCAGATTTACGGCGTGTGGGTCAGCAGCAACAACGGGACTCCTACCAAGGTCGGGTCCTTCCCCGTGGACGACTCGGGCACCGGCTACCTCGAAGTGGACAACGTGCCCACCTCAGCGAACCTGTGGATTTTCGTCTGCAAGGAGCCCAACGCGAACGTGACGAAGCCGACCGGCCCGATGATCGTGAGCGGCACGGTTTCGCTCTGACCGCTCGCAGGTAGGCGCTCAACCCCGTTGCGTCGCATCGGCGAGATGCGCCGCAGCCAGAGCACGTGACGCTGTAGCGGCCGCTACTCTGCAGGCGCTGCCTGCGTGACCACCCTGTCGCCGCCCGCCCGACGAGCGGCGTGCATCGCCTTCTCCGCGACCGCCAGCAACTCTCCGGGGGTTCGGCCGTCGAGCGGGAAGCCGGCGATCCCCGCCGAAACCGAGATGGCGTGACCGTCGACCGGAGCCAGCCCGGCGATGCCACGAACCAGCCGCTCGGCGACCACCAGGCCGTCCGGTCCCGGCGCCACAAGGATGAACTGCTCGTTGGCGTAGCGTGCAACCGTGTCCATCAGCCGCACCGACTCGGACAGAATCTGGGCCACGAGGCGCAGCGCTTCGTCCCCGGCGGCGTTCCCGCCGCGCTTGAGGATCTCGCCGAACCGGTCGATCTCGAGGATCGCGATGCTCAGCGGCACGCCCTGACGTCCGGCCCGAGCGACCTCCAGTTCCAGGACGCGATCCAGCGTCCGGCGGTTTGCGAGCCCGGTCAGCGGGTCCGTGTGGGCCAGGCGGTCGAACCACTCCGACCGCTCGGAGCCCAACGACAGCGCCAGGGCCCGTTCCACGGCCACGGCCGCCAGATCGGCGAGTGGCTCGGCTTCGGCGAGGGCCTCGTGCGCAGGCAGCGGACCTGGGAAGCCGACGCCCATCACGCCCATCGATAGTTCGATGCCTTCGCGACGAACCACCAGAGGCAACAGCAGAGCGGTCTTCGCGCCGCGGAGAATCGTCACGTGAGCAGCGTCGTCTATCTCTAGCGGTTGCCGCGAGCGGGTGACGTCCGCCAGGGGGTCATGGCTGTCCGAGGCCGGCCTGACCGTCACGGCGGCCGCAGCCGCCTCGGCGTCCACGCCGAAGGTCACTGCCAGCTCGAGCTCGTCCCGATCTCGATCGAGGATGTAAGCCGCGCCGGAAGTGGCGCCGAGATGCTCGGCTGCAAGCCCGAGTAGCTCCGCCAGCGAATCGTCGAGATCATCGCCACGGGCAACTGCGGCCGCAGCAGCGGCGAAGAGTTGACCATCGGTTCGTTCGTGAAGCGGTCGTTCGCCCGACACAATTCCTCCCCGCGCGCGTGCGACGGTTATCCCCGCGTGGATTGTACGGCCCAGCAGGTGCTACCGCGACCCCGCAATCCGGTCAGCGCAATAAAGACTGGAGTCCCGAAGAGCACGGTGGTCCGCCTATACTCGCGCCGTGAAACTCATCGTCGCCGTCGTGCACAACGAGGACGCCCGGGTCCTCATCGACGCATTGCTTGCCCACGAGTATCGGGCGACGTGGTTGCACAGCTCCGGCGGGTTCCTCAAGCAGTCGAACGCGACGATCCTGGTCGGCGTCGACGACGCCAAGGTCGACGACGTGGTGGCCCTGATCCGCGAGAACTGCCACGCCAGGACGCAAACGGTCAGTCCCATCCCGCCGATCATGGAACCGGGCGAGTTCTTCATGCCGTACCCGCTCGAGGTCGAGGTGGGTGGCGCCGTGATCTTCGTCCTGCCGATCGAGCGCTTCGAGCGGATCTGATGCGGCCGGCTGGGGTTGCCGCTTGAGCCCGTTTCGCCCGGATCTCGTCGACGTCTGGATGTTCAGACCGCGCACCCGTTCGGCCGGGGCGGTCGACGTGGCCGGCGTGGCCGGCTCGGCCGGCGTGGCCGGCGTGGCCGGAGTGGCCGGCGTGGCGGGCGTAGTCACTGACCCGGAGATCCTGCTCATGCGGCGTTCGCCCGGTCGAATCCTGCCCGGACTCTGGCAGTGCGTCTCCGGCAGCCTGGAGGCCGACGAGACGGTCACGGCCGGCGCCCTCCGCGAACTTCGGGAGGAGACCGGGTTCGATCCGGGCCAGATCGTCGGCTTCTACGACCTCGACCAGGTCAACCAGTTCCACGAGCCCTCGGTTCGCGGCATCGTCAGCGCTGCCGTCTTTGCCGTGCGCCTCGTAGCCGGCGCCGAACCGACCCTCTCGCACGAGCACGACGGCCTGCGCTGGGTGTCACCGGACGAGGCACTCGATCTCGCCGTCTGGCCAGCCTATCGCGAGTCGATCCGGCGAATCGTCGAAAACCTGCTCGACCCGGAGCGGGCGATCTGGTTCGAGCTCACCCTGGCGGGGGACCGCGCGCGCCGGTAGGCGGCCGAGTGGCGTCGGAGCGGGGAGCCGCCGGTCCCAGTCACCCCTGACTCAACGGACCATTGGGAGGCTCCTACGTCACGTCCGGCCCAATCTCGTTGGCCGGTTGAGTCGCCCCTGACTCAACGGACCATTGGGGCCGCCTCGGGCCGCTTCCGGCGCCTCTCGTTGACCGGTTGAGTCACCCCTGTACTCAACCGACGATCGGGAGGCTCCTTCGCGGCGCCGGGGCGCTCCCGTTGGCCGGTTGAGTCGCCCCTGACTCAACGGACCGGCGTGGGGCTGCGTGCCGATCGCTACACTCGATCGCAGCAGATACCCATTCGCGGTGGCCAGCGCCTCTTAAGTGATGTGAGGGACATCACGGCGACACTCGACGGGGACGAATTGGGCGAGGCTGCCCGGTCGTCGGTCAGAGCGGCCGCTCCGGAATGGGTGGCCACGCTGAACGGCTACGGTCCGCTGCTCCTGGCCGCGGCTCGGGCGATTGCCCGCGACGAGGCCGAGGCGGAGGATCTGGTCCAGACCACGTTCGAGCGGGCGCTCCGAGCCGGACCGGCGATCCGCGAGCCCCTGGCCATTCGTGCCTGGCTGCTGACCGTCCAAACGCGCGAGGCGCTGAGAGTTGTAAGGCGGCTGCGCCGGACGCTCCGGCTCGACCCGACGGTCCACGAGTTGCCGGTCGGCGGCCCCGAGACATCGGAGTCGCTCGAGCTCGGCGAGGCGCTCGGACGCCTGTCGCGGCCGATTCGGGCCGCGGTGGTCCTTCACCACATGGTCGGACTCTCCGTACGTGAAACCGCGCAAGCGCTCGGCGTCACGGAGAACACGGCGAAGGCACGTCTGGCGACGGGCCTGGCGCGACTCCGGGAGTGGCTCGATGAAGACTGACAGGAACGGCGGATCAACGTCCGTTGACCAAATCGAAGCGCGGTTGGCTCGCCAGTTCGAGGTCGAACTGGATCGTGCGGAGCAGGACTACCGGACCTTCGGCCCGGGTGGCAGGGCCGCCCTTGCCCGGCCCAACCAACCGCGGCGCCGCTGGCCGAGCTTGGCCGCGCTGCTGGCAATCGTTGCCGGCATAGCGATCCTCGTCCCTCTGTCCTCGGGCTATCTCACTGCGCCGGCAGTACCGGCCGGCCCGGGCTCGGGCGTCGTCCTCGGTTCAGACGGCATCCCTACGTCGATCGACGGCGAGCGCGTGTACCGCGTTGGGGAGAAGGTCGAGTCGCAGAAGCAGGGCGGGTTCCTGCTGGGCGGGTATGTCTTCCAAGACGACGCCAATTGCCAATCCGGTGCGGTACCGCCGGTGCCGTGCTTCGGACTGGGACCAACGGCCGGGTCGAACGCGACAACGGGAGGGATCGATGTAGCGGTAGCGATCGACGTGTCGGACCCGAACCCGCCTGCCCTTGGGGGCTGGCTTGGCGCGCCTGTAGTCGTCCGCGCCAAGGGGTGCACCTGGGACAACGGGACGCCTTGCCCGCCAGTCGTCATGGCGGTCGTCTGGCCGACCGTACCGGCCGAGATCGACGGCGGGCGCGTCTACCGAGCGGCCGATCGGGCGTCGTTCCCGAGTTCGGGCAGCTTCCTTCTGGGCGGCGAAGTGACGATGCCGGATGTGCTGCCGCCATGCCCCATGCCGATCGATCACACAACGGCCGAGAATGACCTGATCCCGTATTGCTACTGGGAGGCGATCGACGGCATCCGCGTCGCTCCCAAAGTCGATGCCCTGGCGAACCTTCGAGGCCGCATCGTAGTGGCGCGGGTCCACATCAACGATCCTGAGGCAGCCGCGTGCCCCGCCGCGGTACTCGACCAGTGCAGGGCCGCACTCGTTGTCGAGGAGGTCGACTGGACAGGCGGCCCGTCACCATCGTCGAGCCCGGGTCCGAGTCCGGTCGCGACGAGCCCGGTGAACCCGGCCTCAGCGAGCCAGGGCGAGGCGGAGTCGCAGCCGGCTAATAGCGGGCTCCCCACGCCCTTGCTCCCGCCCCCGTCCGCGCTGCCGGCGCCTTCTGCGTCGCCGATGCATTCGGGCACGTAACGAGCGGCGGCCGCCCGCACCGATCCTGTACGTATGGCCGATCATGGTGCCGTTCCGGCGTCGCTCCCCGCGGCGCTGTTCAGCCGGGAGGCGTCATGTACGTCACGATCGTCAACGTCCACGTCAAACCCGAGCACCTGGCCGAGTTCATCGACTCGATCCGCGTGAACCACGAAAACTCGATCAAGGAGCCGGGCAACCTGCGCTTCGACATCCTGCAGTCGGTCGACGACCCGACGCGGTTCATCGCCTACGAGGCCTACCGCGACGAGGCCTCAGCGAAAGCCCACAAGGAGACCGCCCACTACATGGCCTGGCGCGATCGTGTGGCCGACTGGATGGTCGAGCCCCGCCAGGGCATCCGCTACGACGGGCTCTTTCCGGCGAACGCCTGAGCCGGAAGGCGACGACGATGGCATCGAAAGGACCGGCAGAGGCCGTGGGAGCCCAGGACGCGGGAGCCGGGCCGACGGTGCCGGCTGCCTGGCCGGGGTTCTCGATCGCACGCTTGCCGCGGATTCTGTTCGGAGGTGGCAGATCCGGGGAGCTGCCGAGCGTCGTCCGTGAATTCGGCTCGAAGGCGCTGGTCGTCGTCCGCGGCCCAAGCTTCACCGACTCGCCGGACTGGGCTCGGCTGCGGCGCGGGCTAGATTCGGCAGGAGTGGAGGTCGCGGTCGAGGTGGTCTCGGGCGAGCCATCGCCGGCGATCGTCGATGGGATCGTGGCGCGCCGCCGGGCTACGGGCCCCGGCAGTGGCTCCGCCCCGGTCGACGTCGTCGTCGGCATCGGCGGCGGCAGCGTGCTCGATACCGCCAAGGCCGTCGCCGGCCTCCTGATACCGGGCAACTCCGTGATGGATCACCTCGAAGGCGTCGGGCCGCAGCTCCCGTATCGGGGGCCGTCGGTCCCGTTCGTCGCACTCCCGACCACCGCCGGCACCGGCAGCGAGGCGACTAAGAACGCCGTCCTGAGCGTTCGCGGCCCCGGCGGCTTCAAGAAGTCGTTCCGCGACGAGGCCCTCGTGGCGCAAGTGGCGATCGTCGACCCGGACCTGCTCGGGAGTTGCCCGCCGGAGGTCATCTCCGGCAACGGCATGGACGCGCTGACCCAGCTGCTCGAGTCGTACGTGTCGACGCGGTCCAACCCGTTCACCGACGCTCTCGCACTATCGGGACTGGCCTGCGTTCGCGACGGGTTGCCGGCCTGGTTCGATGAGGCGGCCGCCGGTCGGGGAGCGGCAGGTCCTGGAACCGTGGCGGCGGCGGCTCGCGAGCGAATGGCGTACGCGGCGTTATGCTCGGGGATCTGCCTGGCCCAGGCCGGGTTGGGCGCCGTCCATGGCCTCGCCTCGCCCCTCGGCGCACAGTTCCCGATACCGCATGGCGCCGCCTGCGGCGCGACTCTCGTGGCGACGACCCGCGTCAACATCGCCGCGCTCGAGTCACGCGACCCGGGAAGCGTGGCCCTGTCGCGCTACGCTACAGCCGCGCGGCTTTTCGCCGGCAACGCCGGCTCGGGCAACGACGATCGCGCGGCGCGCTCGTCGTTGGTTCCGGCGCTCGAATCGTTGACCGCCCGTCTCGGCGTCCCGAGGCTGTCGGCGTTCGGCATCACCGAGGCCGATATTCCGGCCATCGCGGCCGACTCGCGTGGCAGCAGCATGAAGACCAATCCCATCGCCCTGACCGACGACGAGATCGCGACGATCCTGCGCGAGTCGCTGTAACTCCGGGCGCCGGCGCTGGAGCGCGCGGTTCGGCCGTTGCAGGCGCGCCGGCCACGCGCGACGCACAACTGGCCACGCGCGACGGGCGGATCCCAGTCAGCGTCGCAACACAGACGGTGTTTCGAGGAGTTTAGCCATCCGGTCGGCAGGACTGTCCCATGACAGGACCTTCCGAGGACGCCGGTTCAGTTCGGTCTGCACTAGG
>Ga0187886_1001668_pt1 | contig 19507 bp, 19 predicted proteins | sample June2016WEW_20_1_FD_133001 | JGI IMG/M metagenome (GOLD analysis project Ga0187886, IMG submission 133001) | Peatland microbial communities from SPRUCE experiment site at the Marcell Experimental Forest, Minnesota, USA - June2016WEW_20_150 | ecosystem: Environmental > Terrestrial > Soil >... | reverse complement strand
GTAGCTTATAACCGTAAGCTCTACCAGATCGAAGATCGGATTCGAGTTGCCAGGGTCATGGTCCATGAAAGGGTGGATGGTTCTCTCGCGATCGTTTCTAAAGATCGTTTCTTAAAGTTTCGCCAGATCGTCAACCGGCCGGTAAAAGAAAAGAAGCACCCGTTGAGGGTGGCTCCCGCAAAGACCTACATCCCGCCCCAGGATCATTCTTGGAGGAAATTTAAGTTCGGTAAAGGCAGATACGACCCCGGAATCTCTTTCGGAGTGAAACCATGAAAACCGGACATTTCTATTTTGGTAAAAACAGGACATTTCTAAATTGGGTTGACAAGAGGCCCAGTTTTGCCTTGACAATCAATTTATTTTGAACTATTTTGGGATCGCCGTATTTAGCGAAACAGTATAAACTCGATTTCTGTTACCTTAACAAGGTAACCTCTAACCTTCTGGAGGGAAGTATGAGACCGAGTTCGAGTGGGGATCCTTGTGTTCCCTCTCAAGCCTTTTCCTAATTTCGCCTATGAAATGAAAGGAGGAAGCGGTCGTAGCTGCCCATGGACCCTACAGCCGGTAGAATCGGTGGTGGATCGGTTAACTAACAGTAATGGTCTATAGCGGGACGTTTCATAAGGGAGGACAAGATGAAAGCCTTGGTTAAATTCGCAAGAGGGGAAGGACAAATGGAAGTTCGCGAGGTAGAGGAGCCCTTTCCCAAAGAGGGCCAGGTAAAGATTGAGGTTAAAGCTGCTGGAATCTGCGGATCCGATATCCATATCTTTCATGATGACATCGACATTCCTATAAGGACACCTGTTGTAACAGGACATGAATTTTGTGGGGTCATTGCGGAAGTGGGAAAGGGCGTTTCCCACTGGAATGTTGGAGAACGCGTGACCAGCGAGACCGCTTTTTCCGTTTGCGAGCGATGCCAGTATTGTCGTACCGGGCATTATAATCTATGCAGGGATCGTAGGGGTATTGGCTTCTGGTTTAATGGTGCTTTTGCAAATTATGTTATTGTTCCTGAAACAAGGGTTCATAAGCTTCCCGACAACGTTGATTTTATCTCCGGGGCACTTTGTGAACCTCTGTCGGTGGTCACTCACGGAGTGATCGAACTCTCCCACATCGATCCGGGGGAGACGGTTCTCGTTTCCGGGGTGGGTGCGATTGGCTTATTGGCAGCTCAAGTTGCAAGATCTGAAGGAGCGAGGGTGATTATTTCAGGGACCTCAGAAGATCGGGATCGATTTAAATTAGCAAGGGAGCTCGGATTTGAGGAATTCGTGAACGTTCAGCAGCAAGATCTAAATCAATTCATTGCTGAGGTCACCCAGGAGAAAGGGGTGGATGTTGTTCTCGAGTGTTCCGGTGCCCCCGCGGCCGCCAGAAGTGGATTCGAGGTGATCAAAAAGCAAGGTGTGTACACTCAAATTGGACTTTTTGGTAAACCCTTTGAGATTAATTTTGAGACTATAGCCTATAAGGAGCTAACCGTAAGCGGTTCTTTCAGCCAACGATGGACTGCCTGGAAAACCGCTCTCGCACTACTGGAAAAAGGGATCGTGAAGACCAAGCCCTTGGTGACGGATATTTACCCCATCCGTGGATGGCAGGAGGCTTTTGGCAAATTTGAAAGAAAAGAAAGTATGAAGGTAATACTGAATCCTCTGGAAACTGATAAATCGAAGATCTTAGCCACAGGGAGATGAGCGATGGAAAATTCAGGAAAAGTGGAATACGTGATTCGGAAGGGGGGCTTAAAGCTGTTGGAAATCAAAGATGCCGACATCCGCATCCTGACATTGAAACAGGCAAATGAGGCGGTTGACAAGAACATTCATATGGGCGGTGCCGCTTCAGCCACCATTCCTCTGGTTTCCCTTTTTTATGGAGGGATCATGCAGCTTGACATTGCCAATCCCACCAAGAGAGGACAGGATGTATTTGTTCTGAGCAAAGGACATTCCGTGGCGACCATGGCTTCTATCTATGCAGATCTGGGGTATTTCGACCGATCCGTGCTGAAGAATTCCCGATCCCGAGAGAGTATCCTGAATGGTCATCCGGGACCCATTTTGCCTGGCGTTCACATCTCGACAGGTCCCTTAGGGCAAGGACTCTCTGTGGCAGAGGGATTTGCCTTGGTCGGGAAGAAGAGTCCCAATTTTGATGTTTTTTGTATGACCGGCGACGGGGAGCTGCAGGAAGGGTATATCTGGGAAGCCATCATGTATTCGACCCACAAGAGACTGGACAATCTTTGTGTAATCGTCGATAAGAACTCCGGGCAACTGGATGATACCAAACAACTCATCTTCCCCCTGCTCGAGCTGGATAAGAGATTTACCGCCTTCGGTTGGAAGGCCTCCAACGTGGATGCGACTCAGTATGGCCCTGTTTTAGCGGCACTTCAGACGTTTAAGTTCTCTCCCCGGGATGGACGCCCCACCGCCATCATCTGTCGGACCAGAAAAGGGCACGGTGCATTCTCAAGCTATATGGTCGGTCACAAGGTAGATATTCAAGACAGCATGGAAGAACAGGAATTGACTTTGCTGGAGCAGATGCGATCCGATCAAGAGTCTGAATTTCTCGGTTGCTTTAATGAGCTGGAATCGAAAGGCGAAGAGGGTCGAATTCGCGAGCGTCTTCTGGCAATGGCAAGGGAGATGAACCTTGAGATCGTTCTCGAGGGTGGTAAAGCAAGGGAGGTGAGGCCAATTATTGTTTCCGTAAAGACCAGACCTGCGGCATCCAGAAATAAGAAAATCGAATACCGGGACAATCTCCTTCCCCGGCTGGATCAATCTAAGGAATATTCTTCAAGCAGTGTGATCAGCATGGCCATGAAGGTCTTTGCGCGGGACCGCCGGGTCGTATCCGTTGATGCGGATCTGGCTTCCACGAGCGGCCTCGAAGAGGGGGTTGGGTTTGTAGACAAAGGGCGGGCGTTTAATGTTGGCGTGGCCGAGCCCAACATGATGTGCATCGGGGAAGCTTTTGCGGCCATGGGCTATAACACCTGGATCAGCACCTTCTGTCCCTTTTTTGACTGGAGGGTGTTACGCAGAATTGCGATCGGCTATCAGGAGAGACTTGAGGCCATGGAGATGAAGAACGGCTGGCTCAGCGAAGGTCATGGGCTGGACCTGACCCTTGTGGCTACGGCCCCCAATTTCGAAACCAGGACGAATGGGGCCACTCATATGGGTAATGATGATGTCATGGTGTTTGATGGAATTGCTCATTTGAAAATAATCGACATATCTTGTCCTCAACAGCTTTTGGGCGCCATGAAATGGGTTATGGAGGGGAACAAAGGGATCGTCTATGTTAGAATCATGCGGGCTTCATCTGCCGTCCTCTATGGCCCGGATTTTGTTTTCGAATACGGGAAAGGCTATGTCCTCAAAGAGGGGGCGAAGGATCGGGTCGTCATAATCAGCAGTGGGCGAGGTGTCCACGAGGCGCTGGCCGCAGCAAAGGAAACAGAAAAATTCGGCCTGCGGGTGGGCGTAGTGGACATGCCATCCATCGATGAGAAGCTTTTGCGCCATCTCTATGATTCAGGGAAATTACTTGTTATTGCTGAACAGAACAACGGCTATATTTGGTCGCGCTGCAGAGAGGCTCTCTTTCATTCTAAAAAGGTAATTGATCCATCTCGGATTATTCCCATCAATGCTCTCGATCCGAACGGGCGCCCTCAATTTATTCATTCGGCTACCTATCCACAATTATTGGAACAGTTTGAATTGGCACCCCATCAAATGGCAGAGACCATCAAGAAGATGCTCTAAACAATTGAGAAAAGAGAGGAATTAAAGATCTCGATTTTGTCCCAATCGAGTGGGTGATTTTTAGTTTTCATACTGCTGGCACAGGCAAGCAGGGATATGGAATGGGTTTTTCGACAGTCTCGCTATAACACAGGTAATTTTGAGGGTGCCAAAAAGTTTATAATTCCAGAACAAATCAAAACTTGCTGGGATACTTTAAAAGAGGTGAACTCCTATAGACTGGTATCCTATCCTTACTGTGAGCTAAAGTTTCTTTCTTGAGCCTATAATTGGCCTATCATGCTATTTTTAAACATGTCCCAAGGATATTCGTGTGTTCCTCGATGTGCTATAGTTCTTATTGTTTAGTTATGTCAAGCCAAACACAGAAATAATTAATTAATTATCTATCCTGAATCCTGCGTGAAAACTATGGATTAGATTTTCAGCTTTTCGGTACTTTTAATGCCGTATTCGAAAGCATCTTTATATAAGAAAGCTGCTGGTAATTTTAGAATGGGTTTATTTTTAGCCTTTATAAGTTCGCCTGGAATTAAAGGGGACGAGACCTTAATGTCTTAAGCGTCATGGGCTGGAACTCCGCTGGCAAGCATAAACGTTTGAACCAATTGATCAGGTTGTAAGCAAACAAGAGTAGATGAAAGTAAGCTTCGTTCGCTGCGAAATGCTTGGTTGGGATCTTTCCTAAGGGATAATCCCCTTTGAGTTCTTTGATAATCAATTCCACAGTCGTGCTAATAAAAATGAGCTGAAGAGGGAAAAGTCATGATCATAGGTGTGCTACGAGAAATTAAGACCCAGGAATATCGAGTCGCCCTAACCCCGGCAGGAGTAGATGCCCTGGTTCACGCCGGCCATCGCGTGATCATCGATGATCAGGCCGGGCAGGGAAGCGGTTTTTTGAATTCTGATTACGAGGCAGCCGGGGCCAAGATTGCTAGTTCGGCGGCGGAAGTTTGGACGCAGGCCGAAATGATTGTAAAGGTCAAGGAGCCCCTCCCCTCTGAATATAAATTTCTCCGGCCCGGGTTAATCATTTTTACCTTTCTCCACCTGGCGGCTGATAAATCTCTAACGCTCTCCCTCGTGGAAAAACGAGTCATAGCGATTGCCTACGAGACGGTAGAACTTCCCAACGGCAGTTTACCCCTGCTGACCCCCATGAGCGAGATTGCCGGGCGTATGTCCGTACAGATCGGCATGACATTTTTGGAAAAACCTCAGAAGGGCAGAGGGGTGTTGCTGGGGGGTGTGGCTGGAGTCCAACCGGGGTCCATAGTCATCATCGGCGGGGGAGTGGTGGGAACCAACGCCCTGAAAAGGGCGATTGGCCTCGGGACCCGGGTGATCGTCATCGATAAAAGTTTAGACCGCCTGCGGTATCTGGATGACCTCTTTCACGGTCGGATCGAATCTCTGGCCTCCAACCGCTACAACATTGCCGAGGCCGTCGCCCAGGCCGACTTGGTGATCGGAGCAGTCTTGATTCCCGGCGCCCTGGCCCCACACCTGATCACGGAAGGGATGGTCCGCTCCATGCTGCCGGGGAGCGTGATTGTAGACGTAGCGATCGATCAAGGAGGGTGCGTAGAAACCATCGATCACCCCACGACCCATGATGACCCGATTATTGTCAAGCACGATGTGCTGCACTATGCGGTGGCCAACATTCCCGGAGCGGTTCCGCGCACCGCTACCGTGGCTCTGACCAATGCGACAATCCCCTACGTGGAAGCTTTAGCCAGGAAGGGTTGGCGGAAAGCGGTTATTGATGATCCGGGTTTAGCCAAAGGGATAAACGTTTTGGAGGGTAGAGTCACGTACGGAGGGGTCGCCCAGGCGCACGGGTTGGAGTACACCCCTCTCGAAAGAAGTCTCTCGGGGCTCTAAGAAGAGATCCGTCCGGGTTGGCTTTTCCAAACATTTACTCATGCCCAATGGGATGCTAAAATAATCATATGGTAGTACAGTTTGGCGACTTCGATGCGCTTCGCAAGGAAACTGCAGGCGAGGACGGCCAAAAGCATTCCGGCCATCGGCCCGATCCAGTAGATCCACCAACCCTCCCATTGTCCCGAGACGATTGCCGGTCCTAAGCTGCGGGCAGGATTCGTGCTGGTGCCTGAGATCGGCGACTCAGCCCACACCATGATCGCGTAGAGAGGGGGGAAGATCGCCGGCGTGAAGGGACGGATTTTCCGGAAGCCCAGAAAGACGGCGAGCAGAACGACCATCGTAAACGTCGTGATCACTTCGCTCAGGAGGACCGTGGAGAGGGTGTAGCCGGAACCCGGCAAGGTCGCTCTCCAAAGGCCACGCTTTTCCCCATCGCTCCCCACAAAAGAAGAGGGAGCGACCCCACGACCGCCCCTATCAGCTGAGCCACGATATATCCAATGGTAGTCCGCAAATCAAGTTTGCCCATTAGCCGGAAGCCGAGCGTGACGACCGGGTTTATATGCGCTCCGCTTACCTTCCCAACAGGAGACAGCGCGATGGAGGCGCCTGTTGTCCCGAAGAGAAAACCAGTAATGAGACGCCTCAACCCCTCGCTTGGGATCAGGCGCGCCATAGGGGTGCCGGTTCCAAACATCAGGATGACCAGAGAGAGGCCGACCAGGACGAGCAATGCCGTCCCGATCAGTTCAGAGACGAAAAGCGCCCAGGGGATATGCCGGCTGTTCGAATTTTCCATCAGATCTCAGAAAACTGGATGACGACTTTGATGTCATCGGGTTTTCTCTCCAGAGCCTGTTTGAAATTCTCCGGCTTTTCATAGCGGGTGATCAGGCGGCTCAGCCATGTCCGGTCCAGGCGTCCCAACCGTTCATTCGCCTTGTACCAGTGACGCTTGTTCGCATTCACGCTGCCGACCACCACATTGTTCTTCAGGACCGCTGCCGCCGCGATGTCGGCTACGGCCCGGGTGGCGATACCGCCGGCACCGACACCCGTGAGGCACACGACTCCGCCGGCTCCGACCTTCTGGACTGAGTCGCCAATGACCGATCCAACCCCCGTACACTCGACGATGACGTCCGGCTCGAAGCCGAGATCCAAAACGCTCCCGGAGTGATACGTCGCGCCGAGGGCGCGCACGAGTTCCGGCTTGGGTCCGGATTCGACACGATCGAGGACATGGACCTCGGTTCCGGGCAAACGCGCTACAGCAGCCGCCAGGAGACCAATCGGCCCCGCGCCGGTCACGAGCAGGGTCTTCGGTTCCCAGAAGGAGCGCTGGCCCACAGCCAGGACCTGCTCCAGGGCTTTCGCGATTACCGTCGTCGGCTCGAGCAGCACGCCGAGGATTCCCAGGGAAGGGTCCACCTTGATTGCGTATTCGGGTTCGATGCGCCAGCGTTCCGACATAAAGCCGTGAATCTCTTTGATCCCGCGCTCGGTGTACTGGCCGTTGCGGCACATGTCGGATTCACCCACCGCACAATTTGGACAGGGAATCGGGTCCGGACGCCGGACAAGCCCGGCCACCAGGTCTCCCTTTTTGAATGAGCTGTTTGGACCTGGGTCAATAACCCGGCCGAGGGATTCATGTCCCAGCACCAGACGCGTCTTGCCCGGAGGCGCCCAACCGTACTTCCCCGCGGCGATCTCAAGATCTGTTCCGCATACAGCGGCGGCCACGGCTTCAACGAGGACCGAGCCCTCACGTATATCGGGCTCCGGAATGTCTTCGTACCGGACTGTCCCGAGCTTTTTAGGTTCTACCGTAATCGCTTTCATGGTGTAACCTCCTTTTTAGGTTCTACGGTAATCGTTTCCATACCCGCTTGTTGACTTGATAGAGCGATGGATGAAGTACTTGCGTCATCTCTTCCTCCCTGGTTGAGGGGCCCCGCTCGCCAATTTTCCTTTACTCTGCTCGAGTATCTCATGCGCCTTAAAAGACGCAAACAAATGCGCAATACGCGCGATGGCCCCTGACCATCCCGTCTGGTGGCTCGCGCCGACCCCCGCGCCGGTGTCGCCGTGGAAGTACTCATAGAATAAGGGGTAATCTCTCCAATGGGGATCTTCTTGAAATTTTCGTGAAGCCCCGTGCACGGGCCGTCTCCCCTGCTCATCCTTCAGGAAGATCTTGAACAGGCGGCGCCCGATCTCCTCCGCCACTTTGTCGAGGTTCATCTGCTTCCCGGATCCCGTCGGGCATTCGATGGTGAATGAATTCCCGTAGTAAAGGTAGTACTGAAGCAGCGCGCGGAGAATCAGCATGTTGACCGGCATCCAGATCGGGCCGCGCCAGTTCGAATTGCCGCCGAACATGGCGTTGTCCGATTCCCCGGGAAGATACGACACCCGATACTCCTGATCGCCGACCCGATAAGTGTAGGGGTGATCCTGGTGAATGCGTGAGACGGCTCGAATTCCGAAGGGGCTCAAGAATTCCTTCTCATCGAGCATGATCTTCAGCACCCTGCGGAGATTGGCTTCATTCAAAACCGACCCCAGGAGCCGCTCTTTATGCCCGGGCTTCTGCGGGTCATGAATGAAAGCCATCAGTTCCGGGCGCGCCTTGAGATACTCGCGTGCGGTCGCGCCGACCTCGGGGTATTTCGCTGCTATCTTCTTTTCGAAAATGGTTACCGCGCAAAAGGGTAGCAGCCCGACCATCGAGCGAACCTTCAGACGTTCGGCCCGCCCGCCCGTCCGGCAAGCAAAGCACATCGTAAAAGAAGCCGTCTTGCTCATCCCACATTCCGGCTTCCTCACCCGGCCGAATCATCCCCGAAGCGATCATGAGAAAGTGTTCGACGAATTTCATCGTGAGACTGATATAGGCCGGATTGGCCATCGCCAGCTCTGCACCGATCTCGACCATGTTCTGACAGAAGAGGGCCATCCAGGCGGTGCCATCGGCCTGTTCCAGATATCCGCCGGTCGGCAAAGGCGCAGATCGGTCGAAGACCCCGATATTGTCCAGCCCCAGGAATCCCCCTTCGAACGCGTTGTTTCCGGAACGATCTTTTCGGTTCACCCACCAGTTAAAGTTAAGAAGCAGCTTGTGGAAACAACGCTCGAGCCAGGCGAGGTCTCCCTCCCCTCGATGCGCTTTCTCCGTCAAGTAGGTGTAGATCGTTGACCAGGCATAGACCGGCGGATTCACGTCTCCGAAGTTCCACTCATACGCGGGGATCTGACCGCTGGGGTGAAGGTAACGGGACCTCAGAAAGAGTTCCAACTGTTCCTTGCCAAAGTCCTCGTCGACCAGCGTCAGAGCCGTGACATGGAAGGCGAGATCCCAGGCGGCGTACCAGGGATATTCCCATTTATCCGGCATGGAGATAATGTCCGCGTTGACCATGTGTCCCCAGCGGTCGTTGCGGATGGAACGCGGATTCGCTTTGTACGGCTGAATGCCGTGCTGTTTGAGCCACCGGCCGACGTCATAGAAAAAGAACTGCTTGGACCAGAGCATCCCGGCTAGCGCTTGCCGCATGACCCGGGCTTCGTCGGGGTTAAGCGAGGGAGGAATGACGGCCGCATAGAACTCGTCGGCTTCCTGGAGCCGGGTCTTGAAGACGGATTCAAACGCCTTCCCGAAATGTCCGCCAAGCGCTTTTGGGGAGTCCCCCATCGGCTGATCGCTGAGTCGCAGGCGAATCGTGCGGGAGTCCCCGGCGCCCAGGGTGATCGAGTAGTGGGCCGCGACCTTTGTTCCCTTCTTCTCGGGATTGATCGCGTCTTGTTTGCCGTGGACGATATAGTTGCCGATGCCGTCTTTCACGTAAGGGGAAGGATTGGGCGTGCCGACCAGCCGCTCCGTATTGGTTTCATTCTCCGTGAAGAGGAGCGCCGACGCGCCTTCTGCGAAAACGAAGCGCTCGCCGAGATCTCGATGCGAGAGCGCGACAATCCCGCCGGTTTTATCCTGAGCCAGCTGCCGCAGGGTAGGGCGGGCGACATCCTCCCCCCACGACCAGTCATTGCGAAACCAGAGTGTGGGCAGGAGCTGGAGCGTCGCCGATTCCGGGCCCCGGTTATGAACGGTGATCCGAATGAGCATGTCCTCCGGCGACGCTTTGGCGTATTCCAGGAAGACATCAAAATAGCGGGCCTGGTCAAACACACCCGTGTCGAGCAGCTCATACTCCGGTTTGCCTCGGCCGCGGTCACGGTTCGTCGCAACCAGATTGTCATACGGGAAGGCCGCCTGAGGGTATTTGTAGAGGTGCTTCATGTACGAGTGGGTCGGCGTAGAATCGAGATAGAAATAGTACTCCTTCACATCCTCACCGTGGTTCCCCTCGCCATTGCTCAGCCCGAACAGACGTTCTTTCAGAATCGGATCTTTTCCGTTCCACAAGGCGAGCGCAAAGCAGAGCCGCTGTTTATCGTCGGATATGCCGGCCAACCCATCCTCGCCCCAACGGTAGGCCCGCGAACGGGCCTGGTCATGGGTGAAGTAATTCCAGGCGTCTCCGCTTTCGCTGTAGTCCTCACGGACGGTTCCCCACTGACGTTCGCTTAGATAGGGGCCCCACTTCTTCCAGGGAGCTTTCTTCGTTCGGGCTTCTTCGAGACGGGACTGTTCGGCATTCATCGATAGTTCTCCTTTGATAGCCCCTTCGGGCCTGTCGGGTTACGGCTCCCACTATATTTATGCAAGGGAGTGACCTCTAAATTTCAACTAACTTTAACACACCACGGCAATTCACGGGGGGTGAAGCGCTGTGCCTTCAGCTTTCACCCGGCCTCAGAACCTGATCACGTTGCGGAGACCGGAAAAAACGGCCGTGTCATTTTTCAGACTGGGCCTGATGATCTGCAGGTCTGCCCCCAGGATGAACCATGGTGTCAAAGCGAAGTTGTAAAAAATCTCCCAGCCTTGTTCGTCCCGGATGGTCATGACGGGTGCAAGCGAATCCTTCAGATAGGGGCTCAGGGCAGCGTAATAGTAGCCGACGCCCCAATTGTCCAGGCTCCGGCCAGGAATCAAGCCGGTGCCGCCCACGCCCCCGAAGGCCATCCAATATAGCTTATTGGGATTGCCGTCCGAGATCTCGAACTGTCCAAACAGCCCAACGCCTTCCTTGGGGTTCTCTTTCGACTGATAGAGATACTGGTCGAACGAATAGGCGAAGTAGTAGCGATTGTTCTTGATGCCAACGGTTCCCGGCGGTGGGTCGGGAATGTGGCTGCCGTCGAGAGTGCTCAGATCGGTGCCGTCCTTGGTACTGTATGAGGCAGCCAACCCTTGATGGCCGGTGCGGCCGGCAATGGTGACCGGGAAGCTGACGCTCCCGCGAATCGTGACGCCGTCCGCGAAAGGTTCCTCGAGGCCTGACTTGTTAACACTGCTATTTGGGTCATAGACCCACAAACCGTAAGTGGCAGCTTCGGTGCGCACGCTTAGTATAGCACCAAGAAAGTAAGCCGGCACGGTTCCGCTGGGCGGCGCGGCGAAAACGATATTCCAGAACGAATCTATGCCGCCACCGCCCATGAACGGTTTGGGGACGCAGTAGTCGATAATGCTGATCTTGCCGGCCATCAGGGAAACGGAGTCCCCAAACGTCTGCCTCAGAGTGACGCTCGAAAAGTCAAAGGCATCGGCCCCTTCCATCCCAGGAAACATCAGCGCCGTATTGACCGGCATGATCGTGCCGCCGCGCTGGTTGACGCTCTCGCCGAAGTTGTATTCCGCATGGACGTTCAAGGATAACCCCTTCCAAAAACCGAGTTTGCTGAGATTGGCATCGAGCAATAGGTCAGCTTTGCCGCCGTATTCAAAGCCGTGATCACCTTCACCAGCAGACAGCCCCTGATAGAACTGGGTGAGCCGGGGCTTGATCGTGATGCCATGTTCTTTCAACCAGGTTCGACCGCCGCCCCAGTCGCCGGTGAGCGTATCGCGCTCCAGCCAGCCGGGCGGTGCTGCGGGCGCGGTAATGGCAGGAGTGGTTTCGCCGCCCGTGTTGCTGCTCGGCGCCGCCTTCTCTTGAGCAGACAATGCACTCCATGGCATAGCAAAAGTCATCGCCGTCACCACAACAAGTACCTCTATGACTCTGCTTGTAACGTGCGCCTCCTGTTAAACGCGTCAATCAAGCGGTCCACCCCGATAGAACAACTAACGGCCTGCCATATCTTCCGTTGTCTTGGCTGCCGCAAGGTTGGCTGGCCCGGCCTGTTACTTGTAAAAACCGCGCGTGAGGCGCGTGGTGATGCCGCGGACCAGGGCATAGGGACCGATGGCCAGCACCGCGACCAGGATCAACGCCTGAAAGACGTAGAACGCCCGCAAAACGAAGAGCTGGTACACGGTGTCAAACACGAGGGCCACGATGACCATCTTGCCGATGTCCTTCCACCCGGAGCGGAGAAGCCTTTGCCGCTCAGCTCAGATCGCATTAGACTTTGAAAAGTCCCAAATTCTTGAGAGCGGTCAGAATCATCTCTATGGCCAGACCTACCTGCACGAATACCAGTACGGAGCCGAGCGCAGTGAGAACGATCCCCAGACCCGGCGTCTTCATGACCCGGTCGATGAAGTACATCACCAGGAAATCCAGCACCATCATGGTCGCCAGGCAGATGGCTACGGCTTGCGTCATCCCCGGGTACTCCGGTGCAACCATCATGAAGATCAATATGGCGGCGACGCCGGCAGGCGGCACGATGCCCGGAACGGCGACCGGCGAGGCGGCGAGTTGGATCGCGGTGGGTGTGCCGGAGCCGGGGCTTGCCGACTGTGCTTTTTGGAAGATGACCTGCAGCGCGGCGATCAGCAGGACCAATCCTCCTGAGATTCGCACCGCGTCAATGGAGATGCGATACTTGCCCAGGAGAGTCCCCCCCCGGCCAGTGCCACAAACGCACAGAGCGCTGAGGCAATCACAGCACCCCGGATCGCCACGTCCCGCTTGAATCGGCCGTCCGCGCCTCGCGTCAACCCAGCGAAGGACGGAATAAGCTTAACCGGCCCGAGCAGCATGAAGAATATCGTAAGGATATATGAAAACTGATCCATAGACTCCCTCTGTCAATTTTAGTTCTTGTGTCGTTTTCCCAATCACGCCCATTTCTTCCAGCCTTCCAGATTAGCAGTATATTCATCTCGCCTGGCTTCTTGCCTTCTCGATGGTCTCAAAACCGGTCGAGTGCGAGATGGCGTCGAACCGGACCTCCGGGGGCTCAACGGCCATTTCAACAACCAGGAGCACTTTGCGAAATTCCTCCGACCGCAGATAGCGTTCCAGGTCTTCTCCGCTCTTCCAGAGCTGCTCGATCAGGATCGCGGGCTCTATCTCCACGTCCTCGTAGACGCGGCTACCGATGCAACCCGCCTCAAACCTGGACCGTTCAGCCAGCGAGCTGAGGATTTCCATCACTTCCCCACGCCGCTTGGGGGGAATGAGCATCCTGATTGTCGCGTGGACCATGGCTTTTTCGCCTTTAGAACTCTCCCCGAGGGTAATTCAATTCTTTGCCCGATACCCGGAACCTTAAGCGAATTGCATGCCAGCCGGAAAAGGGATGCCCCGCACAGAATAAGTTTCCGTGAATAGCGGACCGAGAGCAGGTGATTTGGGCGGATCCGGACTGTCCTTCATGAGCATTACATTTGTTTCACGGGTAATAAAATTTGGAAAGTGACCAAGCCATTATTGACCTCGACACCGATTTCCCCTCCCATATTTCTAACCAGTTGGTTGCAGATATGCAGCCCCCGACCTTTTCTTTTCTTCCTTTCATCTTCTTCTCCTCGAAGATGTTGCTCTATTTCTTCCTTTGAAACCCGGCCGCTGTTGGCGATTTCTATGACTGCCCAGGAATTCTTTTGAAATGTGCGGATCGAAAGGTCCCCGCCTTCATCGGGAATGGCGGAAATCGCGTTTGAAAAAAGGTTGTCAAGCATCCTTTCGATATCGGAAGGAATGCATCGAAAGGGCAACGAGGTTGCCAATTCATTTTGAAGGAAATGAATGGCATCCCGCCTCATCTCTTTCATGGTTTCCTGATAAAAAAGAAACCGTCTTTTCACAACTTCGGTTAGATCTACCACCGCCTCCTTTCCTTCTCCAAAAAGAATAAGAAACAACCCCTGGAGACGATTGCTTTCCTCCAAAATAATTTCAATGGCTTGATTCAGTTTTTCATTTTCCGGATACCCTTCCTTCTTGAGAATGTTTTGAATTTTCTTGGTGAAATAAGCCAAAGAAATGCCGATATTCTTTGAATCATGCAAAAGATCATGCAGCCTCTCCAGCCTCAAGCCCTTCATCAATTCCATGCCCAAAAACAACAGGATTTCAATCTGCTCTTCCGTAAACCGCTCGTGGCGCCCCTGCGCGTCAAAGGTAAGAAAATAGTTTACCTCTTCGTCCTTCTTCAGAGGAAGATAAAGTACCGAATGGATGTTTTGCGTTTGGAGGAAATATCTGATATCCCCCGGGATAAGATCGCTCCTTTGGGGATCGGTGATCAGAATGTAATTGGGGTAGATCCTTTCATGTTCAAATTCCCCAAAGGGTCCCCTCGGTTCGATAATTTTTTGGATATAAGACTCCTCGATAGATCGAGTTTTACCGATTCCGTGCGCTTTCTCCGGATATCCGGCTTCCAAAACGACTTCTCTCTTCTGCCTATTGACGGAGAAGAGGGCGCACCTTTGGGTGTCCATGAATTCGCTCAATTCGGGGATCACGGAATTAAATAAATCTCGCATGATGATCCCGTCTCCTTTGGTCAACTTCTTGAAAATATGCTCGACAATCCGGTCTTTGATGGAATTACATTTTTGCAGATCCCGGATTTTCTTGCGGGCGAGGACATAGCTCACCCGTCTCGAAAACAATTGAGCGACTTCGACCTCCAAAGCGGAGAATACTCTATCTTTCTCTCTGTAGAAAACCTGGAGAACCCCTCCCCGGTCGGAATCTTGGACGGAAAAGCGAAGGGAAGAAAATGGGACCAGCAGAACGGAATTGATTCCCAACCGCCGAAGGGGTTCTTTATTTTGCCACCGATCCTCCTTCTCAATATCGGGGATTAAGATGGGTTCCCGCCTTTTAACGATTTCCTGAGCGATGGAAAAATCGAACCCATCATCGTATTTGCAGCCGCCGAACACGCTTTCCTGGAAGAAAAAGGAAGCCAAATGCTGCCAGTTATTTTCGAAGAGCCAAATGCTGGTGATCTCCGCTCCGAGAAAGTGGACGATATTTTTGGTCAAGATTTGGAAAAGAAAGGCTTCGTCATAGGATGGATCGATATCGAGGAGGGTCTCGGCTTGCCGGATCAAGCGGTTCACATACGGGTATATGATTTCTTCGGTTCTTGATCTTCCGGTGATTTCTGTGTTTCCAGAAATTTCCAAAACTTCCTTTCCTTCCATATGAAACCCCCAAGGGGAAAACCCATCGGAAGCAAACGGGGCCGGGGACGCGGTTGCATACGTTGCCTAGTTCCCTTATCCCCTGGAGTACTTAAAAATTCATCTGTTGATCTTGCCGGCCAACAGGGAAACGGAGTCGCCGAACGTCTGCCCCAGATAAACGCTCGACAGGTCAAAGGCATCCGCGCCTTCCATCCCCGGAAACTGCAGCGCCGTATTGACCGGCACCATCGTGCCGCCGCCTCCGTTGACGCTCTGGCCAAAGTTGTATTCGGCATGGACGGTCAGTGAGAACCCGTTCCAAAAACCGAGCTTGCCGAGGTCGGATTGAGCAAGAGGCCAGCCTTGCCGCCGTATTCAAAGCCGTGATCGCCGTCGCCAGCAGACAGCCCCTGATAGAACTGGGTGAGCCGGGGCTTGAGCGTGATGCCATGTTCTTTCAACCAGATTCGACCGCCGCCCCAGTCGCCGGTGAGCGTATCGCGTTCCAGCCAGCCGGGCTGCGGCGCAGACGCGGTGATGGTAGGAGTGGTTTCGCCGCCCATGTTGAGGATCGGGGCCGCCTTCTCTTCACCAGCCAAGGCATAGCATCCGTTAGCAAACGTCATCGCGGCCACCGCAAGAAGCACCTCGATGACTCTGGTTCTCATGTTTGCCTCCTGTTAAAGGCGTTAATCATGAGACCTAACCCGATAGAACACCTGGCGGCCTTCCGTATCTTCCGTTGGGTTGGCTGCCGATATGTTTGCTGGCGTTACTTCCCCTTCCGCGAGCGTTCAGTTGCTCTTCTTCCGGGCCTCCACCCAGCCGGCGTGGTGTTCGCGGACGATCTGCAAGATTCCTGGGCCATCCTCCACGCATTGCGGAAGGGCGATATCCTCGGGGCTGGCAAGGGGGAACCCCGGCCGAAGCATGTACTCCCGGCACCAGGCAACGAGGTCCGCGTTAATTTCCCCGAGCAGAACCAGTGGGGTGCCCTGGATATGCCGGACCTGGAGGAGTTGCCAGATCATCATCGCTTCGAGCACCGTCCCGATCCCGCCGGGGACAACCACGAACGCATCCGACATCAGAACGAACTGGTGCAGGCGGGTGAAGAAAGTGCGATGTTCGTATGCCTGGGTGACGAAAGCATTCACATCCTGCTCAAAGGGAAGCTCCACGCGAATGCCAACCGAGCGATCGGGGGCATTGGGGTCCGCGCGATTCGCTCCTTCGTTGGCAGCCTCCATCAGCCCGGGTCCACCTCCCGTGACGATGTCGCATCCGAGTCGAGTCAGCCCCTCGGCCAAATCCCGCACCGCAGCATAGACCCAATGATTCTTGGGGACGCGGGCGGAACCAAAAATCGTCACCCGATACCGCTCGCGTTGGGTAGGCCGTAATCGTGTCAGGGTATTGACGGCTTCCCATAGGTGCATTACCGAGTTGGCGACGAGATCGAGAGCCTTTCGCTCATCGCCAAGACTGACAAGAGATTCTGAACCATGCGCCTGCGCTATGTGTTCGTCCATTGATTCACCTCGGTTCGTTGAGAACTCTTCCTCGCCGACTCACGTAACCTGGCTGAACGTGCGTTCTTTGGGGATCGAGCCCGGGATGTCCGCAAGGGTGCCGAGGAAGAACGGCTCGGCTCATTACTTCCCCAACAGTTCTTTTGCGGCCGCGGCCACCCGCTCGGGCTCAAAACCGAACCTCCGCTGAAGTTCCTTGAGGGGCGCCGATCCCCCGAAGGTCTTCATGCCGATGATGCGTCCCGACTCGCCAACGTAGCGCTCCCAGCCGAAGGTTGACGCCTGCTCGATCGCGACGCGCGCTTTCACCTTCGAGGGAAGCACACGCTCCCGGTATTCCGGCGGCTGGTGATCGAAAATATCCCAGGACGGCATGGAAACAACTCGTGACCGGATGCCGCTGGCGACGAGCTTTTCGTGGGCTTCCACCGCAAGGCACACTTCGCTTCCCGAGGCGATCAGGATCACTTCCGGGTTTCCCCCCGGGGCGTCTGCCAGCACATACGCGCCCTTGGAAACCCCGGTGGCCGGGGCATACTTCTTCCGGTCGAGGGTCGGCAGCGGTTGGCGCGAAAGCGCCAGCACGGCCGGCTCGTGGCGCAACTGCATAATGTAGCGGTAGGCTTCGACGACCTCGTTCGCATCCCCGGGACGCAGAGTGACCAGACCCGGGATCGCGCGCAGAGACGCCAGGTGCTCCACCGGCTGGTGGGTCGGGCCGTCCTCTCCGTCGCTCATGGCCTCGTGGGTGAACACAAAGATCGTCGGCAGTTCCATCAACGCCGAGAGGCGGATCGCCGGCCGGGCATAGTCGCTGAAAATGAAGAACGTCGCGCCGAAGGCGCGAATCTTGGAAAGCGACAAGCCGTTCACGACCGCGGCCATCGCGTGCTCGCGAATGCCAAAATGGAGGTTTTTCCCTCCCGGCGTGGCCGCCTGGAAATGCCCCGCGCCTTCGTAGGTCAGCAGGGTCTTGTTCGAAGGCCCGAGATCCGCCGAGCCGCCCATGAACCAGGGAATGTTCTGAGCCAGGACGTTCAGGACCTTACCGGAGGCCTCGCGGCCGGCGACCCCTTTCGCGTCCGCCGGGAAGACCGGGAGGTTCTTGTCCCATCCCGCGGGAAGCTCGCGCTTCTGCATCTGGTCGATTTCGGCGGCGAGCGCCGGAAATTTCGCGCGATAGGCGGCTATGAGATCCAGCCATTTTTGCCGGGCGGCGGCGCCGCGCACGCCGATGCCGGCAGCCAGATGCTCGGGCACGCCCTCGGGAACGAGAAACTGGGCGTCCTCCGGCCATCCGTAGGCGCGCTTCGTGAGTTTGATTTCCTCATCCCCCAGCGGTTCACCATGAGCTTCCGGAGTATCCTGTTTGTGCGGAGAGCCATAGCCAATGTGACTGTCAAGAATAATCAGCGTCGGACGACCCTTGGTCTGCTGAAACGTCCGGATGGCGCGCTCGATCCGGCCGACATCATTGGCGTCGCCCACCCGTAATACATGCCACCCGTAGGCCAGAAATCGGGCGGCGACGTCTTCGGTAAAAGTGATGTTGGTGTCGCCTTCGATTGTAATGTGGTTGTTGTCGTAGATCCAGCAGAGATTGTCGAGCCCGAGGTGCGCGGCCAGAGATGCCGCTTCGGACGCCACGCCCTCCATGAGGCAGCCATCGCCGCAGATCGCATAGATGCGGTAGTCGAAAATGTCGTACCCCGGCTTGTTGTAGCGGTTCGCCAGCCACTTCTCGGCGATCGCCATCCCGACGCCGGTCGCGATCCCCTGCCCGAGCGGTCCCGTCGTCGTCTCCACCCCGGAAACCCAGTGATACTCGGGGTGACCCGGTGCGCGGCTGTCAATCTGGCGGAAGCGGCGGATGTCGTCCAAGGAGACCGACGGCTTGCCCAGGTTTTCATACTCGGCATCCACGGCCTGGGTCCCGGTCAGATGAAGAATGGACCAGAGGAGCATAGAGGCGTGCCCGTTAGACAGGATAAACCGGTCGCGGTTTGGCCAGATCGGATCCTTTGGATCGAAGTGCATGACGCGATTCCAGAGCGTGTAGACGAGCGGCGCCAGAGCCATCGGCGTGCCGGGATGTCCCGACTTGGCCTTCTGGATGGCGTCGATGGAAAGCGTCCGGATCGTATTGATGGTGAGATGGGCGATTGCCTGGTCCGATTTTTGTTTTTCAAAAGTGGGAATGGCCATTTTGATTCTCCTTTTAGTTAGTTTTCATCCGGAAACCCAAATTATTCTCCTCCCCCTTGATGGGGGAGGGCCAGGGTGGGGGTGATAATGGTTGGGAATTTAAATGTATTTTATTTTCGTTCCCCTCACCCCAACCCTCTCCCACAAGGGGAGAGGGAGTTTCCGGACTAGTTAGTATGTCATTCCCCGCGGGATTCAGCGGGGAATCTATCCTTTCCTTCTGGCAGGATGGGTCCGCGGCCTACAACCGCCGGGGACGACGTTGTCTGGAAATTTTGCTTCCAGAGAACCGACTTTGCCCAGGCGGCGCAGGTGCCGCTCGGCTTTGCTGAATTTGGCATCAAGAAATGTCTGGACGAGATCCCAGGCCACTTCCGGACCCACCGTCCGTCCGCCCATGCACAGGATATTCATGTGATCGTCTTCCACGCCCTGCCGGGCCGAGAAGTGATCGTGGACCAGCGCCGCGCGAATGCCCCGGACTTTATTGGCGCAGACCGAGGCGCCCACACCGCTGCCGCAGATCGCGACGCCGCGCTCAACCTTCCCCGCGACGACCGCCTGCGCGAGCGGCGAATTGACTCAAATTAAATGTTACCCAAAGGTTGATTAAAAAGGGATCGTTGACT
>Ga0187886_1001665_pt1 | contig 19544 bp, 20 predicted proteins | sample June2016WEW_20_1_FD_133001 | JGI IMG/M metagenome (GOLD analysis project Ga0187886, IMG submission 133001) | Peatland microbial communities from SPRUCE experiment site at the Marcell Experimental Forest, Minnesota, USA - June2016WEW_20_150 | ecosystem: Environmental > Terrestrial > Soil >... | reverse complement strand
GTCAGGGAAAAATAATTGGAAATTTTGTCTAGTAATCTGAGGAGGGGACTTATGTAGAAGCAAAGTGGAATAGGATCCTAAGCAGCATAAATATTCAAGTTATTAGAATGTGAAAGGAGAAGTGCCGAATGAAAGAATCCAAGTATGAGAAATATGTACTAAGAAGTTCGACTGACGCCGACCCTAGCATAAATTGGGGAAGACCCGATTTGGGAATTGTAGACCTGCACTTTTTCATGAAGGCTTCTGGGCCCATCAAAGAAGCGAATTCAATGGTTGAGTTTGCCTGGATAGTCAAAGACTCTGCTTTTGGCGTCACCCAGGATAGGGGACCGCACAAACACGATTGCCCGGAAATCTTTATGTTCATGGGAACTAATCCGGCAGATAAAAATGAATTGGGCTGTGAAGTAGAAATCTGGATGGGTGAGGGAGAGGAAACGGAAAAAGTTAAAATAAATACTTCGACATTAGTCTGGATCCCGAATGGAGTGTTGCATATGCCATTATTCTTCAAGAATGTTAAGAGGCCTATGTTATGGGTGATAGTTGCGGCCAATGCAGGTGAAGCTCTCAAGAAAACTTCCAGGTATCCTCCAAGAGGAGTATAAAACCTGGCTGCCTGTAAAAGCTGGATTTAAAGAAGACTTAAAGAAAACCAAGAAGGCAAGGTTCAAGTTAGTATGTCTCAGGTCAATGAAACGCCATCAATAAGGAGGCCATTAAATGGCTGAAGCGGCTATTAAGGTAATCAAGACTGGTATGTTAATTGACGGAACAGGCGCGGCGCCCATTGAGAATGCAACGGTGATCATCGAGAAAACCAAGATCAAGGCAGTGGGACAGAATATCCAGATCCCTAATGCGGCAGAAGTTATCGATGCTACTGGGAAAACTGTCATGCCAGGGTTGATAGATGCACATATGCATTGTAGTGGACACAAGCTTGGTGATACACTTCGGGATGCACTTTCTCGTCCTATAGAAGTCAGATTGATCAAAGCTCTGTTTGATGCCAAAGATTACCTGGCGGCAGGCTTTACCACCGTTAAATCTTGCGGTGGCATCAACGGTGTATTTCTCAAGCGCGCGGTGGATGATGGTATTTTGACCGGTGTCCCTCGCATAATAACGTCCGGCTATATGCTACAACACCCCCTGGGGATTCTATATCCATTTATGGATGCGGAATATATAGATGCCCGGACGAGTAAGCTTGCGGGTTTAGCGGGGGGACTAACCCTTCTCTGTGACGGCGTGGATGAATGCATTAAGGCTGCACGTTACACTTTGGGCCATGGAGCAGATTTTATCAAAATATGGTCGCGGCGTAATACTATATTTAATTTGGACGAATTAAAAGTTATCGTCCAAACCGCGGCAGAAAATAATAAGTTTGTTACGGTCCACGCTGAAAATCCAAAGCAATGCAGGAGCTCGGTAGTTGCCGGGGCTAAAACCATTGACCATTGTTATGGGATAGAGGATGAAGTGATAGAAATGGGGAACAAGGCAGGTGTCATATACGTGTCTACGCTAATTGAGGCATTGGCAACGATAACTTATGGCGCTGGGGCAGGATATTCGCCCGAAGAAATAGAATCGTGTCGAAGGAACTTTGACAACATGACCCAACCCTATAAAAAGATCCGTAAGTTGGGTGGCGTCATGGCTATTGGGACTGATTCCGGTGCTACAACCTTGGTCCGAATGTATAGTAGTAGTGCCGTTGAACTTGAACTCCTGGTCAAGCACTGTGACTTTACACCTATGGAAGCTATAGTCGCTGCCACTAAAAACGGTGCCCTGGCTAGTTTTATAGGTGATAAAACGGGTACGATCGAACCTGGGAAGTTCGCTGATATCATTATTGTAGATGGCGATCCTCTTAAGGACATCAAGATTTTACAGGATACGAATAAAATAAAGATGGTAATGCTGGAGGGCAAGGTCGAGATCGAACGATCATTGACCCCTAAAATCGTCTAGTTACGATGCAAAATACGCCTGAGTGAGATTTTCATAAGAGCTTCTGGGTAATTACAGCGGCTGATGCCAATTGAACTGAAAATATCGCTCATATGGCTGCCTATTAATAAGAACACTGAATAGAATAGCCATTGGTCGCTAATTTACAATCCGTTGGCGGCATTCTGATGCGATTAGAACCAAACTCAAATATTTTTTGTTGTGAGCGATAACCGAGGCATTAGCGAATCATACAGCGCAAAGAAATGATTGGCGGCATCTGCAAAGCTACCTTTGTACCTGCTACAAGAGAACAGCGAAGGCATTGGATGACGTCATTCCATCGGCTCAGATATGCTATTTTCTCATTCTCTTCGAACCACCTGCTGCCGGGATGAGGGTATTCTGTATAAGCGATTACCTTATTAATACAAGGGGATATTTTGCATTCCCTATATTGACAGGCGCAAGTTCTTTTGCCAAAAAGACCTGCTGAATAATGCGTGACTTGCCCTTCAGGAACATTAGCGATGATAACAATATCGCTACCTTTTCGGTTTACCATAGGAATAGTGGCTGCTAAGCTGATCATCCAATCCGCATACGAAGCGTAAATTATTTTCAGGGATACCGACATTTGCCAATTCATTGAGGACTTGGGGAACTATTTTTAACACACGCGTAAATCGGGTTAGGTCATCAAAGATAATTGCTACTCCTTTTTCCCTCTTGCGCTAATTCTCCCAAAGGTTTGGTCCCGATGGGTTTTCTGAGAGCTTCCAAGATAGCTTCCGGTTTTACCTCCGGATGGTTACAACCAGACATATAAGGTATTTCTACCCGCTAATCATCAGGCATCGCGAGTTCCAGTCTCTGGGATTATACCAGGCCAATTGAGGTACTTTAAGGTCTTCATATTGTTTTTTTATTCTATATTTCATGAGCTAATTTGGCCCAGTCGGCTAGAAGACTTATTATGATTTAAGAATCGGGAGCCAGTTCCAAAACCTTAATGTCCTCAATGCCATTCTTGCCGATCACAGCCGGTACAGTGAAACTAATATTGTTGTAACCGAATTCGCCATCAGCCACTGAATTGCAGGGAATGATTTCACGGGTATTATTTATGACGGCGTTAATGCTAGTGGCTATTCCTACGGCAGAAGTCCATCTGCCGCTCTCTTTGGTTTAAGGACCCCGTACCTTTGTATTGTGTGATTAAAGGAAGTTCGTCCTTTATTCGCTTCTTAAACGCCTCACCAACTTCTGCCGGTTTTCCATCCACTTTCAAGGTACTGAAGAGCAAAACTGGCTGTCCCCATGTTCACCCATCACCTTACCCTGTATCCGGCTGGCTTTAGTATCCAGGGCAGATGCAAAATTTTGGCGAAACCTTATCGAGTCGCTTGGTGAATAACCAATATATTTGCGCCGATCCCTACTTTGACTCAACAAATAGCTCATGTAATTTAGAGAATCGGCCAGATTGGTCTCAGTTATTACTATTGCATTAGGACAGAATCGGTTGATTTTTTCTGCGTTTTCCTTAACTATAGCTAGATTCAGAGGGAGCATTTCAAGACGACTTTTAGCTGCGGGGGTTGGCGCACCGGCCGCCATTACGACGATATCGGTACCGGCCATGTCTTCGTAACTACCTATACGAATGGTAATATCCAGACCAGTTGCCGCCGCGTTCAGGTCCATCTAATGACTCTTAAGTACATCTTCCCATGGGTCTATCAGAATAATCTCATCGGCTAATTTGTGGATACCGACGTTGAAAGCCCAGCATGAACCAAGTGTCCCGGCAGCCCCGATGATCGTCACCTTTATGAAGTTCTCTCCTTCCCCTCACAAAATAAACTTAGATTTAAGTCAGAAAGCTGATATAAGCAAGAAAATAGTTACAGAATCATTTAGTACCGGGTCAGTGAAAGTACCTGCTAAGTCCGCGCAAACTTTGAAAATTACTGCTACTTGCGAGTTAGATCGTGTTTTGTAACCTGGTTTATAAAGGAATATTTTTGGTAATGGCGAAGAATATCACTTAGATCAGTATCATCCGACAAGCTGAATATATTTTCCTTGAATCGCTTTAGCATAGATTGGAATGTCTTTGCTTCTTCTTCGTTGGAATAACACATAGCCTTAGCAAATATCTCTCGTCTCAAAGGCAGAAAGTTGTCTACTGTATCCAGTCCTTTTTCGCTTAGGGTAATTATCCTTTGTCTACGGTCCTTTTTCCCACTAGAGCTTCTTATTAAGCCTTGTCTTTCCAGGCTATCAAGAGCTGTAGTAATAGTAATTTTTGTTCGACAAACAGCCCAGCTCAGTTTGGAAGGTGTCAATGTGCCGCCATTGACTACCAAAAGATCCAAAATTTGGATTTTGGTTCTATCCAGGCCAATCTTCCTGTGAAACTCGTGTTCTAAATATTTGAAGACTAGTTCAGCCGTTGCAATAAAACAAAGAAAATTATATACATTTAAATCATCATGTTGACTTATTAGGCGCTCAGCTACGGGATTGATTTTTTGGTTTTTATTTGCCATCTTTAATCACCTATGCACATTTAAATTTTATAATTAGGCTTTGACACCACCTTCCCTATTGCCCCAAATCTATTCCTGTTCCACGGTTGATTGTATAATTTAGTACGTCATCATACTATAAGACATGGTTCATTATACATTTCATCCTCAATAAAGTCAAATTGGAGCCGCATCCACCGGGTTTATCCGGAGAGGCTCGTACAGGCACCCATCTCTACCTTTTTGCTACACACGTTGGTATTTCCCTTAACCATGTAACATTCTATGCTCCGCATGCATTCGCCAGCGCGGGTGGTTGGAGACGAGAAGTACTTGCCTAATTTCTTATCAAGATACATTTACGCATACATATTAAATTAGACCACATACCAACAAATACTTGATTTCCATGATTGCCTTTCTTAAGCAGATTTTCCATAATAGAGAACAGTTCGAGAAAAGAACAGAACAAATTATCAATAAAATTATGAGGGTACGCCTATCCCAGAATCTGCGCAGTAGATGGTTATTGCCGAGAGGAGGGGTAGGGTTTTTGTGGCTTAATACTTGGATTGAGCTGGTTGTCATGGTTGAATCACAGTAATATGAGTACTGTCATTTCCGAAAAGGAGATTAATATGTCACCACAGAAAGAAATAGTTATAATCGGGGCAGGTGTAATCGGCTGTTCCATAGCCTATCACTTAGCCAGGCAGGGATTCCCATCTCAGATAATCGAAAGGGACAGCATCGCTAACAGGGCGTCAGGGAAAGCCTGGGCGTTAATACCTTATCCAGCATTTGTAACCCAGTTCGAGCATCTGCCACCAGATCACCTCGACTCCATGCCAGACGGGAGTATGGGCCCCTTTATAGAGCTTTTCTGGGAGGGGTATGACCGGATGCCGGACATGGCTCTGTATTTGAAGGAAAACGGCGGCCTCGACATCGGCTTCGGCGGACTGGCATGGACATGTGTTGCCCTTTCGGATGACGAAGAAAAAGGATTTAAGTACAGTATATCTGCTCTCAGAAACCGAGGTTATCACCAGTTATGGTGGATGGATGAAAAAGACCTGAAAAGCGCCTACCCTGATATTAATCCAAAGGCAAGAGGGGGCATGGTTGTACCGAACTTACAGGTGGAGCCCTATCGGTACACCCTGGGGCTAGCTCAGGTGGCGGAGAAGATGGGAGCCAACTTCAGACAGGGAGAAGCGGTCGGGTTCAAAACTAAAGGGTCAAGAGTCACCTCGGTTACTCTGGCTACTGGGACTGAGGTGGAAGCTGATGTGTTCGTCTTGGCTATGGGGCCGTGGAATCAGCAATCTACTGCGTGGCTGGGGAAAAAGATAACTGTCGTGATAAACCAGGAGGAATGCCTGAAATTACAGCCAGTGAGCCCGCTTCCCCCCATAGCACTTGGAGGCGGTACCGGGGAGGTGATTATACCTAAAGTCGATGGCTCGGTGATATTAGGTCATTCGGGAGCACCTGACCCGAGACCAGACTACAATAGCAGCCTTAAAGAAGAGAATAAGATACGCATAATGCAGGCCGCTGTTGAGTTATTACCCAGCCTTGGCGAAGCCAAGCTAGTTGAGCACAGAGGTGACCTGATGAACTGGGCGCCCGCTCCCAGACACTGGCAACCCGCGCTAGGTCTTGTACCTGGCTGGGACAATGCTTATGTAGCTGTACGGATACCCTTCGGCGTTATGCTGAGTCTGGGGATTGGACGGTGCATGGCAGATTTCATTATTGGGGAAGGTAAACCCTCTTATTGCTATAAAAACTTAATGGAGGTCGTTAGTCCAGCTAGGCTATAGGGCAGGTCATGTTGAGATCAAATTAGCAAGGCTCGTTCTGTTCTTTACATTAGTCTTTCCAAAGATATTACTTAAGTGCGTTTCCACAGTATTCTTAGAGATATAAAGACTCTTCGCTATCTCATTATTAGTTAGACCACCAGCAATAAGCTGTGTTATCTCCATCTCTCTATTTGTGAGATGATATTGTCTCTTTATGTTATCATCCTTTAGATTAGAACTTTTGGAAATGTCCTCGAGTAAGATGACAAAATATAGTTTGGGCGATGTCTCAGATTGGTCCCAAATAATGGAGCTCTTCAGTCGGAATATATTGTTATGTTCTAGACTTATAATCCTCTCATGCTGATTGAAATCAATTTCATTCCAATTATGTTGTTGGCTCTTTAAGTCCAGACAATCTTGCACAATTACGGCAGGAAATCCCTCACTTTTGAGCTTATTCCCCTCAGCCGATTCCTCTCCTTTAGTAAATAGACAGATCCTCCTTGCCTCTGGATTAGAGTAAACAGTCATGAGTTCACTATCTAAAAGAATAATTCCTAACGAGAGACACTCCATCCCACGCTGAAGCAATTTCCTCTCATGATTGATCTTTGACAAGAAATTAGCTTCATGTATAGCACAAGTAATATGCGGAGCTAGAAGTTCTGCTTTTAATATATCCCTACTATCAAAATCTTGTTGTTGCCGTGAGCGAAAGAGTGCTATATTACCAAGAAGCCTATCGTGCATGCGGAGACAGATATCCAACTCGTAATCCAGGTTCTGTGGTCGGCAAAATTCGTTGTAGTACTCAAGTTTTACCCAGCGTGAGTATGGAATAATATCATTGGTTTTGAAGATGGTGAGTCTTGAATCCAATACCTTTTGCAGGTGAGGATCGTAGCGCCAATAATTCTTCAAATATTGATTCGTGTAAGACCAATCGATATTGAACAAGATTGCATTTGTGAGCTCTAGTCCTTCATGAGTATCACTGGCTGGAATGAAAACTCCACCGTTTGTCTTAAATAATTCACTTAAAGACTGTAGAACTAAATTAGGCAGGTCTAACCGTTCTATGTTTGAATTGTATACATTGATAGTATGGATGATATTCTGATAATCGTGGCTACTTAGTCTGCCCATATGCGACAATTATAAACGATAAAATACTTGCAATCAAGTATTTTTGTATTGCACCCCATTTAGTCAAGACGCGGGAACTAAGTTTGTAAGACGGCTATATCGGTATTTCTCCTCAAATCGTAATGGCGGCCTATGCAGAATGCAAATAATTGCTGTTGTAGTAACTGATCTATTCCTCGAGTGCATCGGCCAAGTCAAAAGGACTGGACCACTCCCTCAGCCAGAGCAACTCATCTTTCATCATCCTGAAGACTCTCTCAGTATCAGCATTTCCCTTCGGATTGTTGTAACTGGTGAAAGCCTGGTGGATACCCAGTTCACGGCAAGACTTCATAAAATGGACCGATGTCGGTTGGCTGCCATTATCTGACATGAGATGCAAGCCCTGCTCTCTCACCCCTTCCGGGAATTGTTGATTGACGGCATCATCCAGAGCTTCCAGCCAATGCTTCCCTCGGCATTGCATGCGGGCATAGTAACCCACGATCTTCTTGGTATACCAATCCAGGACCACCGCCACGTACATCCAGCCAAACCCGTTTACCATCACCTTGGTCATATCAATCCCCCACCGTTGGTTGGGACGATCCGGTCTGGGTTTGCCTCTACCAGGAGTTCTAATCGCTTTGAGCTTGGTATCCGGTTTGACCAGCAGATCATGCCTCTGCATTAGTCGCAGTGACCTTACCCCGGAATTAGTAGCACCACTGTCTAGAGTCCAGCCGTTATTTCAGCATACTCCTTCGGGGTACTTCCTTTCAACGAACTGTGTGGTTTGACCTCGTTGTAGTCCTTACGCCAGTCTTCGATGATGTCACGGGCATGCTTCAGATTCATAAACCAGTTGGTATTCAAACACTCGTCCCTGAGCCTGCCAACGAAGCTTTCGGCTAAGGCATTCTCAATCGGTTTACCCGGCCGGATGAAGTTGAGTTTAACACCTTTACGGTAGGCCCATTCATCAAGGGCACGCCCGGCAAACTCCGGCCCGTTATCCATCGTGATGACCTCAGGCAGTCCCCTGATCTCGGCCAGTTTTTCTAACACGCCGACTACCCTGCATCCTCCCAGGGAAGTATCCACCTCAATGGCCGGGCATTCCCGCGAGTAGTCGTCGACAATCGCCAGGGCATGAAAGCGACGCCCGGTGACGATACTATCAGTAACGAAATCCATGGACCAGCGCTCATTTGTCCGTTGCGGTGACGGCATCACGATCCTCGCCCCGGCGGCGCCTTTCCTGCGCCGCTTCCTCCGCAGCGCTAATCCTTCTTCACGATAAATTCTCTCCATCCGTTTGTGGTTAATCACCAGTCCCTCCCTTTTCAGTAAAATGTGCATCCGGGGACTTCCGAATCGTTTCCTCTCTCCTGCCAGCTCCCGCAGGCATTGACGCAGGGCAACATCATTATCCGTTTTCGGCCGATAAAGATAGACCGAAGCCGAAATATTGACCAGCAGACAGGCTTTCCTTTCGCTCAGCCCAAGACTCTCCCGGGCATGGGAGACCGCTAAATGCTTAGCCTTGGGCTTTAATAGTTTTTTGAGAGTAGTTCCTTAAGCGCCCGGATATCCAGGGCCTGCTCGCCCACAATCTGCTTTAAACGCCGGTTTTCCTCTTCGAGGGCTTTCAACCTCTCGAGCTCGCTGACTGTGAGTCCAGCGTATTTGGCTTTCCAGTTGTAGTAGGCGGCGGCGCTCATCCCGTACTTGCGACAGAGATCAGCGACCTTAGCGCCAGCCTCCCCCTCCCTAAGCACGGTGATGATCTGTTCCTCGGTGTACTTCTTGACCATGATGAGTCCTCCTCGATATTTTATTATAGCGGAGGACTCTAAGTCAGGGTGTTACTGTTTTCGGGGGTAAGGTCAATTTGGCAATATATACTTAATTACTTCCGGCATATTCGTGGAAATCGGCAGAAAAAATGATTGCCGATAAAGTATTCCGTTACTTTACAACTCAATCTAGTAAAAAGTGGAGTCACAAAATTGCATTTTGTTACCTAATCCGACAAGCGGATTGCGGAACATTTTTGGAGTGAACCCCTGAAGCTGGACAATTCAGGTTACCTTATAGCCATGATAATTGTGAAAACGTGAGATAAATAAAGAAAAACAAAGTAAATATATGATCCAGTGAGATATTATCAAAATCTTTTCTTCATATAACTATGAAAAAACAGTCTGAATACGCCTAGGCGTTTGTCTAGTGGTCCAAGAATGGTAAACCCATTATGTAATTATGAAAAAACAGTCTGAATACGCCTAGGCGTTTGTCTAGTGGTCCAAGAATGGTAAACCCATTATGTAACTATGAAAAAAAGTCTAAATACGCCTAGGCGTCTGTCTAGTGAACAAGTAACGGTAAATATTCTTTAATACATCTCTTATACTTTACACATGCGTGACACCCAAAGCTAGCAGCTTTATTATAAATATTAGAATAAACGTAAAATAAGTATTAAAGCTATCTAGAGGTAAATGGGCATAGTTGAACAACCTTAATGTGTTGCAAATTCAGCGGGTTTTCTTAGATTGTTAGATGGCCTTAGGTCTCAACTGTTTGCTTAAATTGGTAATCCCATAGACAAGGAATCGGTAAAAAAGAAGTCCGTTAGCCTGGCGGGCAGACGGACTTCCCAAACAGGAGCGAACCGTGACGAACACCCCTGCTCCCTTAAATAATCGCATAAGTAAAACTTCAATTCAAAGCACTTCCAAGGCTTTGACACCAATTGTCACCTTGAGCCTGGTATCCAAGTCGATGACGCCTTACCAGCGCACGGCATGGCGTAACTTCTGGCGAAGATTGGCATCAAAGGTAAAAGCCGAAAGTGATTAATTCATGAAAACCATACAGTCACTTCAGTCCACAGTGCGAAAATGGGCATCGCATCTCAATAATGCAAATAACCTTGATCATAACCAACCGGTAGAATATGCCATATTCAAGAAAATAAATAAAATGACAGCATCCAGACAACGTTAAGCGTGAGCACTTAGATGCGGTCAGGCGCTGGGTAGACTCGGTGAGGGCGAAGGCGTGAAAGTTCTGATTATTGATAGCCGTGACATACTGCACAAAGGCGAATACGAGGCTGAGGCTGTGGTTATTCTATATGATTGGGGACACAAGGTAGTCACCAAGCAGGGAGATGTCCAGTAGTTTTGTACCGACCTGGTGAAGTTGCCGTCCCGGCTAGATGTATCGCCAGCGCACCTTGACGCGGTGAAAGATTGGCTACAAGAACATAAGAGCGGTGAACAATGTTAATACAGTGCCCGCACTGCGGGGGAACAGTAACAGTTAATCGTTTTGGTCGCCGACCGCTAAACATCCCTGTCACCAAAGTTTATGACGCCTTACGGCTTCAACGTAGTGTGTTAGCGGCGGCCAATGAGTTAGGATGCAGCCGCGCATACATCTATAAAGCCCTAAAAGTCGAAGGGCTGACTGTGCAGGATGTGATAAAGAGTAAGGTGGGGGTATGAAGGTTGCCATTTATGCTAGTTGTAGTACTACAGAGCAGTTTGTTGAAAATCAACTTGAGGCACTTAGGCAATATGCTACTGAGCGCGGGCTTGAGGTTGTAGCAGAATACGCAGAAAACAAGTCTGGCTGGAAAGATGGCCACCAATTAGAACTGATTAACCTTGTCACAGACGCCAAGCGCCGGAAGTTTAACGCTATTCTGGTATGGAGCTTAGACCGGCTATCGCGCGGCGTGCCTGCTAAGGTGTTGACACTAACAAATACCTTGAATGCCAATGACGTGGGTGTTAACAGTTATCAACAGCCCTGGATTGAGTCAAGCGGCCACTGAGAGAATTGCTTTATAGTCTCACGGCGTGGGTTTCTTCTTTCGAAAGTGAATTACGTGGCGAGCGCACCAAAGCGGGCCTTGCCAGAGCCAAGGCAAACAGCAAATTGCTGGGACGACCTAAAGGCAGCACAGACAAGAGGAAACGGAGCCGTCGGGGTTACTTCAAGAGGTATGCGGAATGACAAAAAAGGTGTGCCAGAAATAACCTAGATTTTAACCTTGAGCAAGGGGTAGAAATTCAAGGTAAATAAAGGAACCTTTTTAACGAGGTGAAAAATAAAGTGGATTAACCGGCGAAAAATTACAGTGGATGACTTACTGGAAAGTAGCGATGTTAATGACGTGAGTACGAAATGTACTGTTCTATGGTTATCACCGGCGGCATAAAAGACAAATCGGGATGGACGACTTAATAGAAAAGAATAGCAATATCAGAGATTATCTCTATTATTTAACGTATAGAATAGGATAAAAATGTCAGAGATAATCTCTGACATTTAATATCTCATAAACATTGATTAAAACTTGTAATATAAAGTTTTTAGGAAGAAGAGACTTTGACGACTATTTTTACTATTTAAAAGGAGGGGCCAAAAATGAATGGATTAAGAAAAGACAATTTTATCGGCAAACATAATGCAATAAAGGCTAAAATATTCCTATATTTAGAAATGATGAAACGGGATAATCCTCAAGCTGGAGCAGATGCTTTCTGCATATATTACTTTACCGGGGCAACTCATCTTAATTCGCTTAGGGCATTGTTAAATCGATGGGCGAAGTTTAGTTACGTTGAACGTTTTTTAGCACCGGGGAATTTCGGTATACGGCCAACTTGGCATTATATTATTTTACCTAAAGGTATGAAGTTCTTAGAATGGGCTAGGCTCAATGACGCACCAATTGAGAGCTATATTAAAGAAATTGAGTCGTTTCAAATAGAAAATACTAACATTCTTAGCCGATGGAAGGAATTTAAATCAGCCACGGCTCTTTTAAAAGCAATCCAAGCTAATAATTCTAATTTAGGAGGACGAAATGAGAAAATATAAACATGCCCCTTTAGGGGAGCGCCTAGCTCGGTTGGAATACCGAACAAGGTGGGGTGGTGGTGGTTTAAAAGGACGTTTAAAGAGTCTAAATTCACGGTTTCGTTTTGGAGGGCATTTGAACAAGAATAGCAAACGAAGAAGGGTAAGAAGTTCGCGAGGACTATTTTAAAAACGGTCGATAATGAAAATAATTAATTTCCCTTCTATGGGATATTATTTCAGTATCTCAGCTAATAAGGGCTTGACTGTTTTTCCAAAATGTGCCTATACATAATATGACTGCTGCTTAATTCTGGGGAAAATATTATTACAAAAGAAAGGCTAATTGCAAAATACGGAAGAAAAATTGGCGATATATAACGTGAAATTACAAAATCCGTAATTCACTAAGTAATGCTTTCGAAAAAGGGACTGCGAGTCCGCCCAACACTTTAATGTAAATAAGCTACAAAGGTGGTAAGAGAATGATAATTGCAACCGTCTATTGCCGAGTCAGCACCGAAGACCAGGAGAGGGAAGGCACCAGTCTACAGACACAATTAGAGGCGTGTCTCAAATATTGCCAAGATAAGGGCTATGACGTATCCTGCCGTTTCAGTGAGGCATATTCAGGACTATCCCTTGAACGGCCGGAACTAGACAAACTCCGGGAGTTGGTGAGGGCTGAGGCGGTAGATGTTATCGTTTGCTATTCCCTCGACCGGCTATCACGTGACCCGGTGCATGGTGTCATACTTACACAAGAATTTGAAAAGCACCATGTAGGGCTTGAGGCGGTAACCGAGACTATAGATAGCACCGAAGTGGGCAAGTTAATAACCTACATAAAGGGCTTTGCTGCCAAGCTGGAAGCTGAAAAGATAAAAGAGCGTAGCGTGCGGGGTAGAAAAGCCTGCGCACGTGAGGGGCGTATGCCCGGCGGTTTTCATATCACCTACGGTTATAATTATGTCCGAGTTATCAAAGGGGAGCGTCAGGCAAGGCGTGTCATAAACGAAACTGAGGCGTCCTGGGTAAAACTCATGTTTGAATGGCTAGTCAATCAAGGGCTGAGCACCAACCAGATACTATTCCGGCTAAGGTCGTACAACGCACCCACTAAGAGTGGTAAAATCTGGAATCGGCGCACAGTACAAGCAATCTTGACTAATCCGTGCTACGCTGGCAAGACTTATGCTTTCACCACTGCCACGGGCAAAAAACGGTTCACGAGGCCACAAGAGGACTGGATTGAGATACCGGGCGTTACGCCAGCTATTATCAGCCAGGAACTATTTGACGCGGCACAACACCAACTACAGACAAACCGAGAGAACTCACAGCGAAATTGTAAGCATGAATATCTGTTACGTGGGCATGTACGCTGCCGTCGATGTGGACGGGTATATGTAGGGGAAATTGCCGATAGCCGTTATTACAAGTGCGCGGGTAGAAAAAAGGTGTATGCACCGGTTGAACGTTGCCAGAATAAGGGCTGGAACGCTGAGAAGCTAGAGGATATGGTATGGGCTGAATTGGAACGCTATTTGAGCAAGCCGGAGTTAATCACAAGCCAACTAGAGGCACAGCGTGAGGACTCTAATCAGCTAAGCTCGTTTGAGACCGAATTACAGCAAATAGAGCGTCAGTTAAAGGCCGTAGACCGTGAGCAACATCAGCTTTTACAGTGGGCTCTAAAAGACTTCCCGGCTGAACAGGTAGAGGCGGAAAACAAGCGGCTGAATAAGGCAAAGGAAACGCTGAAAGGGCAAAAGACGCAGCTTGAAACACAGATTAAGACTTGCCAGGACGCCGCCATCAACATACCGAAGCTAGAAGGCTTTATTGAGCTTATGCAGGAACGGATATCCAAGGTAGATATTGAAGGCAAGCGCCTGGCGCTAGATATGCTCGGTATCACGGTATGGGTTGACGGTGAGTACGTGGAAGTAACAGGAACTATAGACCCAGGTATTGTGCTCACGCCCTCCTTCGCAGGCTACTCCCTTTTTAAGATAAAGAAATTTAATATTACTTCGATTACTACATTTAAAAATTGGTGATGTGTAAGGCAGGCGTTTGAACCAAATGCAAACGGAACTATAAAAAGATGAGCCTTTTCCGTATTATTGCCGATATTTTGTTTGCCCGCTATCACAAGCATATGTTAATATAAAGTATTAATTTGTAATTATATTAGTGCGGTCACGCAGAGGGGGAGGAGGAGATGCCAAAAATATACCTTATCGATGTCACCAACCGGGATGGAGTGCAGACGGCCAAGCTCGGTCTTTCCAAACTCGAAAAGACGCTGATAAATATATATCTCGATGCGATGGGCATCTTCCAGTCCGAGTTCGGCTTCCCCACGACACGGCACGAAACCAACTATCTGATGGCTAACCTTGAGTTGGTGGAGATGGGCGTACTGAAACATATCCGCCTAGGAGGATGGATAAGAGCCATTGTTGAAGACGTGGAGACCACCTTCCATCTTATACCCAATATCAAACATCTCAACCTGTCCATATCCACGTCCGACCAGATGATTACCGGCAAGTTCCAGGGTAAAAAGAAGAAGAGCGATGTCATCAATGATATGACGGAGGCAGTGAAGGCCGCCCGCGCCTGTGGCGCGGAGTCCATAGGCGCTAATGCCGAAGACGCCTCCAGGACAGACCTGAATTTCCTGGTCGAGTTCGGGCTAGCGGCTAAAGAAATGGGAGCGGACAGGTTCCGGTACTGCGATACTGTGGGCTACGATAATCCCTTCACCATCTATGAAACCGCCAGGATATTGGCGGAAAAAGTCGGGATGCCCATCGAACTCCACTGCCACAGCGACCTGGGCATGGCCGTGGCCAACTCCATCGCCGGCGCTAAAGGGGTTATTGACGGCGGCCAGGACGCCTACATTAATACCACCATCAACGGTATCGGCGAGAGGGCCGGTAATGCCGACCTCATTGCCGTTATTCTGGCGGCGACCAAGTCAAAATGCTTCGCCGAGAAATACCCGCTGGGGGGTGAAATAAAATTAAAATTGGCCTCGAAGATAGCCAAATTTACCAGCTATGCCTTTGATGTGCCGATACCGATAAACCAGCCCGGCGTCGGCGCCAATGCCTTCGCTCATGCCTCCGGCATCCATGCGGATGGCGTTTTGAAAGACCCGGGGAATTACGAGCTATATGGCTATGAAGAACTGGGCCGGGGCGACCCGATAAAAGTAGAAACCGGCCGGGAAATTATCACGGGGCAATACAGCGGCATCTCCGGATTCAGCCATGTCATGGGAAAACTGGATGTTTCTTTCCAGAATAAAAGCAGGAACGAGGCAAATGAAATCCTGGAACTGGTACGATACGCTAACGTGGAGTCGCACAAACCACTGGTTGAGGATGAATTGCAGTTCATCGCGGACTTCCCGCAGATTGCGAAAAAGCTCCTGACGATGACACCTCTGGAATAGCCAGCCAGAAAGCTTCTAACCGTCATTCTTCTCCCTGTTACCGACATATTTTTGTGGTTTAGAAATGGAAATCGAATTACCAGATATAAACTTTAAAGCAATCGGCATTGTCCGCAGCGGCATAAAACGACGTGAAAGGCGTGATGCCAAGAACGTTGTCTCTGAAATCGTGTTCGACCCGGGCTTTACCGGAGCACTGGACAATCTGGACGAGTTTTCCCACATTATCGTCATCTACTATATGCACCAGTCCCACAAGCCCGCTCCGATGAAAGTTCACCCCAAGTATCGGACGGAATCTTCCCCGGTGGGTGTTTTTGCCAGTCGTTCTCCGGACCGCCCCAATCCCATAGGAAAAACCACCGTCAAATTACTGGAACGTCGGGACAACGTATTAAAAGTGCAGGGCCTGGATGCTATCGACGGCACGCCGGTAATCGATATCAAGCCTTACATCCCGGGGCTCGACTCAGTAGATGATGCCAGAGTGCCACCATGGATGACCAAAATCTGAACGCCATACTGCTGGATATCCATCACCGCCTTCTGGCCAGCTATGGTCCGCAACACTGGTGGCCTGCCCGGGAGCCCTTCGAGGTAATCGTCGGGGCTATACTCACACAGTCCGCCGCCTGGACAAATGTCGAGAAGGCCATTAACAATCTTAAAAACGCCGCTATACTGTCCCCGGAAGCGTTACGCAACGTGCCCGACACGGAGCTGGCCAGACTCGTCTTTCCCTGCGGGTATTATAACGTCAAAGCACGGAAGCTCAAGGCCTTCGCAAGCTGGCTCGGAGAGCAATATGACGATAACCTTGATACGTTGTTTGCCTGTGATATCGACTCCCTGCGCCGTCAGCTTCTCGCTATTTACGGCATCGGCGAGGAAACCGTCGACTCCATAATACTTTATGCCGCCAATAAACCCGCTTTCGTCATCGATGCCTACACCCGCCGTGTCATCAGCCGCATGGGGCTGGCTCCCCAAAATAACAGCTATGCAGCCTATCAATCGCTCTTTACGGGGAATCTGCCGACCGATGCCCCGCTATTCAACGAATATCATGCCCTGCTGGTTCGCCTGGCCAAAGACGTTTGCCGGACCTATCCCGCCTGCCAGCGCTGCTGCCTGAACCCGAAAGCGACAGCCGATAGTAACCCTGCCAGCGGCCAATTCCCCTGCGCCATCAGCCGAAGTTTTCGCTAATCTTAAAGCACCTGTTTTCTTAGCATCAACCATGCCTCGCTTTTTACTTTCCATTAGTGGGTATTTCTCATCCCTATCTCTTTTCAACCCTTCTCACCCCCTCCTCCAAAATTAGCATAAATCGCTCCAACGAACCTCTCGAAAAAAGGTGGTAAGTGAGTGAGGTTAAGAAAAGAAAGGAAAGGAAAAGTTATAGCTATCAGTAACATTTTCCCAGTACTTAAGTGTAATGAAATGTTTACATACCACCACATGATATTTATGTTTTAGTTACCACATTCCTGCTATTCTTATTACGTTTCAAAGTGAAAAAGGGGAGGTTACATATATGTTGAGACTAATAAGAATAATTCGTAAACGTCAGGAAGGTATAACAGGCCTGGAAACAGCCATCATCCTCATCGCCTTTGTTATCGTTGCTTCGGTATTCGCCTATGTCGTGCTTTCAGCGGGGCTATTCTCCTCGCAGAAGGCGAAAGAAGCCGTTAACGCCGGGCTACAATCGACCATGAGCACGCTGGAGGTAAAGGGTAACATCATCGCAAAAATGGTCGGCGGCGTGGTTACGGATATCTATTTTTGCGTGGGCATCCCCGCCGCCGGGTATCCGGTCGACTTCAATCCATCTACAGAGAACATCAGCCCCCTTGTCATCTCGTACAGCGATCCCGATACCATGATTCCCACTTTAAACTGGACGATCGAGAAGCTGAGCACGATTAACGATGACAATCTCCTGGACTCGAATGAGCTGTTCCAGGTTGATGTAACCATACCGACAGGCAATGTCACCATCGGGGCTTACGATAGTTTCTCGCTGGAAGTCAAACCTGCCGACGGCCCGGTGCTACCTATCGAACGTACTATCCCGGGCAGGATAAGCCAGTACGTGAACCTGTACTGAGTTAAGTGAGAAGGGAAAATGGTATAGTTTTAGTCAGGTAATTAATAAAAGACAGCAAGGATAACCGAAGAGAAACAGCTACCTGGTTTGAATCCAATTACAGGTAAAAAACGAGAAGTGATGCGAAATGCATCACTTCTCGATTTTTCTGGCCCATAACGTCTTTAACATCTTGCGCTTGCTATCCAGCGGCAAAGGCAAATCCTGCTCGAACAGGTCGACGTGCTCCAGAGGAACACCAGCCAGGTCGGCCAGTTCCTGCCGGGAGAGAAGGCCGAATATGCGAAGTCGTTGTACCTGGAAACCGGGTGTTGACTTCGGGGTTAAAGATGGCAATGCCTTCATGTTTTTTACCTTAAGGCAATGATACCCGTATGTAATAGAAAGGACAATCAAGCGGATACCATTTTTCACTGGGTGGTCTTACCTAAGTAATTTGCAATGTTAGCAAGTAGTCTGGTAAGCTTTCAGCCAGAAGTCAGACCAGGCAGGAAGATAAAGTGTCCCCAGATTTATCAGTGCAATTAGCCCCAAAAAACAGAAAGGGATTGCTTCTGGATAATCCCGTCATGACGGCCTCAGGCACTTTCGGCTACGGGACGGAATACAGCCAGCTATTTGACATTCAAAAACTGGGGGCTATTATCTGTAAAGGCACCACCCTGGAACCACGGGAGGGAAATCCCCAGCCCCGCCTCGTGGAAACCGCTTCCGGCGTCATCAACTCCATCGGGCTGCAGAATATCGGCGTCAAAGCGCTCATCAGGGAAAAGGCGCCGGTCTGGGCAGGCTGGCAGGTGCCGGTAATCGTCAATATCGCCGGTAATACGGTAGAGGAATACAGGAAGCTGGCTCAACAACTGGATGGTGTCGCCGGCATTAAAGGCATCGAGGTCAATATCAGCTGCCCCAACATCAGCGCCGGCGGCGCCGCCTTCGGGGCCAGCCCGGACTGCGCCGCCGAAGTCACTAAAGCGGTCAGGGCTGTAACATCAATGCCCATGCTGGTCAAGCTCACACCAAATACCGGCGACATTACCGGGGTGGCCAGGGCTGTGGCTAAGGCCGGAGCCGACGCTATATCCCTTATCAACAGCGTTAAAGGCATGGCGATAGACACAATCGCACGATGCCCCACTATAAGCAATATTACCGGAGGACTTTCCGGGCCGGCGATAAAACCCCTGGCGCTGGCACTTGTCTATGAGGTGGCGGGGGCGGTAAAGGTGCCAGTTATCGGGTGCGGTGGTATTGCCAATGCCCAAGATGCCCTGGAGTTCATCATGGCGGGAGCCAGCGCCGTACAGGTAGGCTCGGCTACTTTCAGCAACCCCCGCGCTTCTCTGGATGTGCTGGAAGGCATCAAGCGGTTCATGGAAAAAGAGGGGATAAAAAAGCTGAGCTATATTATCGGGGCAGCAAGGCGATAACTCTTTAAATAACAAGAGGTTTTTCACCTCACCCCCTCGTTCCTCACCCCCTTGATCCCCCTCTCCAAACCGTAGTCAGAAGAATAATGTGCAACCGGGGACATAGGTTACACTTTAGACCGGGCACATAGGTTACACTTTTTATAGTCCTTAGGGGTAGTAACCATTTTGCCTTTAAATCCATCAAGGAATGTTAGGCTGTGGCCGTTG
>Ga0187886_1001664_pt1 | contig 19583 bp, 12 predicted proteins | sample June2016WEW_20_1_FD_133001 | JGI IMG/M metagenome (GOLD analysis project Ga0187886, IMG submission 133001) | Peatland microbial communities from SPRUCE experiment site at the Marcell Experimental Forest, Minnesota, USA - June2016WEW_20_150 | ecosystem: Environmental > Terrestrial > Soil >... | reverse complement strand
GTCCTGATGGCTTGAGTGACGACCTTCATGTATACGTTCGCCGGCGCGTGCCTGTGACCTATTTATCTCGACTGGCATGTATGACGTTGGGAGTATTTCTCGCTAAACGGTACGTCTTTGCGGCCTTTCTACTGGTCTTCTGGGTGGCGACTATCCTAGCCGACAAGGCAGAATGGAGCGCGTTAGGTAGTAATCCACGCGGCTGTCACCTTCTACTTGCCCTAGAGGCGTTCCACCGCACCTATCGGCCGCAACGAAGTGTCAAGCCATGCACCGCAGCCGCCGCTCGATTTCCTAAGACGGGCTTCAACGTATGGAAAAACACAATAGGGAAACCAATTTGTTGCCATCCACTACATTGGGATAGCGATTGGATATCCCCCGGTCAGGAGACACCCATCCTAAAGCCCCTTGAGATACTTTTTAAAGATTTGCATTGTCGTTGCAAGCACTCAACGAGGACCGTGTACGCTTACCATGCCTATTTGCTGAAGATCTTGTCAATATCCTTGATGTCGCCCGCCTTAAGATTTGCATAGCCGAGACTGGGCAAGCTTTCGACGAACCGCCTACCATGCTCACCCATCCAGAGAAAGCCGTCACCTGGCTGTATCAGCTTCTGGTCAACCGAACCTGTTGAATCGAAGAACTTCACGCATCCCCCCAGACGAACTGCTGTCTGGTAGACGCTGTCCATTGCAGTGCTTCTTGATATAAAGTCGCGAGTTTGAACCGAAGTTGGCTCCTTCACGACAAACACTATCGGATGGGCAGCTTGAGGAACAACATCAATCTTCTCTCTGCTCAGTGGAACAATCTGCTTGAGGAACTTCTGACCAAGATACACTGACTGGATTCTGTTCTCCAGCTCTGGCAGAAAACCCGGCACCCTGTTAGGATCTAGCACAGCTGGAAGCTTCTCTTTGCTCTGGCCGAACCGTTCCCCCAGAAGACGGACGAGCAGGTCTGCAATGGAAACCAACGCATTAGTGTTAGCTCCGTCAAAGAAAATCCGTGGTGCACATTCTCTCTCAAGTTCCTTCCAGGCGAGAGTGACCTCCCCCGTGAAGTGATCGCATACCAAGGGTCGTTTCGTTCCTGGCGAACCCCGCAAGTAACGCCAAAGGCAGAGGTACGGATAGGGACCCTGAAGGGCGTCTTGGAAGTCCACAGGATTCATTGACATCACAGTAGGTTCGTTCGCGTAAATGAAGACCTTGGGGACCTTGCCCGGAAAGAGCATAGTGTACACGACGTGAACTTGCATGAGCTGAGGTTCAATTTGTTTCAGTGTCTGTTCGATTATCTCGACCGTTGCCTGGTCGGTTCCAGAGAAATACCTCAGATCTGCCGCTCGACAGAACGGCCTCTTCCATGTCAGCCCGTGGTCTTGGCAGGCCGTCTTGACAGCGGCTGAATAGTCATCACCAAACGCCTCTTGGTCGGCGACAGTAGCAACCACTCCCAAGTTCGCCTTGAATACGTTTACAGGACCAGGCCTTGTCAGAAGAGCTCCGTCGGCGCCTGCTGCAGCTTGTCCCAATGGGATTCAACTAGAACCTGACGGACTATGGTCATAAAACATTCGATACGAACCTCAGAAGGCGTTCCGACGTGACAACATCAAGTTACACCATGGAAGTCGAAAATCCAAGATTTGAGGACGAAAGCAAGGCCGGCCTTCCTTTCGGATCGGCCCTCCTATCCTCCCGGTTCTCGGGGGGGTTGAGGAGTACTAAACCCTGCTTCCGTGGGTTTCCTCCCTTTCGGTCAGCCCAGTTGTCGAGTGTTGCCCACATGATATTAAGACTTTGCACGACTGTGCAGAGCTACTCGGTTACAATAGAGCCTTCTTTGATGGGGAGGATGGGACTCGAACCCACGACGCCCTGCTTAGTAGGCAGGCGGTCTATCCTGGCTGACCTACCTCCCCGAACTCATGATCAGGGCGATGGCGATTTATGCGTTGGTTTCAACGTAGGGGCGATGACATGAGACTGGCCTCAAAGGTGTCATAGATAGGCCTGATTATGGCCAGTCAGAGGTTCTGACGACTACGGGAACATTGTGGATAGAGTCATAAGGGGTGTGAGAGCCATACTCAGATGAGCATGCTTGTCAAAGGTGAAGAAGCGTCGAACATGCCCCGACTGCGGAATGGCATTCAAAGCCATGACTGACGCTCAGTGGAAGAATGTCCTAGAAAGGCTACACCGTCCGATGTCGCTCAAACATAAGCAACGAATCGCCGCGAAGCGCACCACTCGCTAAAAGGAGAATCCCGCGACGAACGAGTTCTGTGGCAAATGTGGAGAAGCCAGAGGCCCCCTACATTGCGTGGTCTCATAGGAGAAATATTGCTACCCCAACACCCGTACCAAGGCAAGAACTGCCCAAATGCACGACGCACAAATGAGTGCGAATAGGACGCCCGTTCCTAGTATACTCGCTTCGCGCGAAACTCTACTTAGGGGTCTCATGAGGTAGCACGAGAGCCGCAACAGATAGACAATAGGGGCAACCGCGAGACACCTCACGATGAACCTCACAGTTCTACGACATCTAATGAATGAGGCCAAACTTGGACTGAATGAATAGTAAAAAGCATTGAAAATTCGCATGAAGTTATTGCCGATGCGCGTTCTCATGACCTGTGCGTCTCGGAACCGACGCAGAAAGACGACATGGGGGTCAAGAGCGCTTCCGTAACAAGCTGTGGCTACAAAACAATCCGATTGTTGTTCTTCTTCATGGTAGACAGTTTCATAGGTGCCATTATCGTACAGGTAGGTGGTCTTTCCGTCTTCATAGTCCGTTATCTCTTGCACAACTGACCTTTCTTCTTCCTCTTCTTCCTCCTCTTCCTCTTCTTCATCCTCATCTCCGTTGCTCAATTAGGCGTCCTCTCTGAGGCTTCTCGCGTGTGCGACATCAATAGAGTGAAGGCCATCATACGGTTGCAATCTATCTTATGTGGCCTAGACCTGCGACTTTCCGCATTTTGAACATGTTGCGGCGATCCTCTCAAGCAGTCGCCCGCATTTGAAACAGATCAGATTTGGATACTTAGTCGCGAACGAGGCGGGCAGAATGAAGCTGCGCAACAAGGCCCCTCACGGAGTCTATTGTCACCGCTTCGATATAGGCCCAGCGCCGTCATGGGTTATTGGTCTGGTACTGTGAGGTGTGAGCCGCATTGTTCACAACGATAGTAGACGACGTGTTCGCCTTTGAATTTGACCAGTCTAGTGAGTTTCGGATGCTCACAGTTCAAGGGTGTTGGAAGTGGGCTCATAGGCTCGCCTCATAATCGTTTCGAATTACTTTCTTGACATGTGGCTCGCGGCGGGGCAGTCGTGGATGAAACAAGTCTCGTGGTCACTATTTCGCGGCCACAAACCAAGCATTTGCAGAATATCTTGTCGGGAAATCGTTTGTACTTCCAGATCGGCACTAGCTTCGGATGCTTACAGTAGTGCGGATCAACTGCACGGAGACGCGTCCGTATCTTCGGTAGCTGAGCCATAACGACCCCGCTCCTGGTCAACTGAAGGCGTTCCTCATCGCTTCTGCTCTGAGTTCACGTTTGGATGGTGCCCACTTTGGAGGAATCTTCGCAACATCACGCATTCCAGCCTTCTCCAGTTTCAGCAAGTCTTTGGCCGTGATGTATCCACGGTCAGACCAGTTCTCCGCTATCGCTCGGAGTTTCGGCAAATCATGCTCGGGGAAACGGAATACGGCTCGAACTTCGCGTGGTTCGACGCTGATTGTGCTTCCTGCCAGCTCATACTTCTCGCTTAATGACATGAGGAGCTTGACAAGCATGGCCTTCTCGGTTGGGATCGGAACCTCTTTCGTGATAGTCTTCGCTGCGTGGCATCTGTCGCAGTTCCATCGTTCCTCCTTCCGATAGGCGTCGTCGCTCTTCTCCGATTTCCGATACACCATATGGAAGCAGGTGTGGTCTCGGATTTGTTTGCATGCGACGCAGAACTTCTGTCCATGAATCTCTATGATTTTGCCGCTACTTGTGATCATGCCTGCGACGGTTCTTGCTGTGAACATTAATGAAAACGGGGACTGGCGATGCGGGAGTGAGGGTCTATGGTGAAAGAACCTCGTTCAGGCGGCCGCTAGTCTCGCAAGTGTATTATAATGCCGAGACTGTAGATTGTAAAGCGTTGGGTGACGGCGTTGGTTGGTTACAAGATTATCTCCATGGCGTTGCTCGTTGTCCTAGTCGCGTTGGCAGGCCTTTCACCGGTCTTCGCCGCCTCCGACTTTGCAGTAGTCACTTTGGACCCAACTGCAGCATGTCCGGGAGTGACCGTCACTGTGAATCTCAATCTTGACGACGTCGTTGGCGGTGGAATAAGCGTCGCCGCCATGTCACCACTGGTGTTTGAAGCTACCCTGTCATCAGATCCACTTGGACTCGTAACCAACCAAGCGTGTTACCCTGCAGATGCAAGCCACCTAAACCCATACTGCACTTTCGTAGTCAGCGAGTCCGCGACCTGCGGCGGCCACTACAATGTCATTGTCACTGTCTCAGCCTTTCAGCTGAACTCGCCCCCGTTCGATGTTCCCAAAACCTGCTGCCCCGTTGGCGGCTGCGTTCAACCAGCGAATACCCTCGCATTGGTTTCGCCGTGGATGGCGGTTATTGGCCTAGTTGGTTGCATTGGTGCTGTTGCTGCCGTCGCTAAGAAGCGTCGTCCATAGCAGCACGAAGCGCCGATTCTCCTAAGCATATCATAGTCCCGAGACAGCGTGCTGTAGAGCGGATGGTATAACAAGTATCATATAGTTGCAGCCCGCCCTATGCTAATATCTAGCTTAGGGGTTTGGTTGGGTTATGCGGTATGCAAGTTTGTTTGCTGTTACGGTTCTAACTGTCATTTTAGCCGCTTCCTTGTTCAGCCCTGTTGCCGCGAGTGGATATGTCACGATCAACAAGGTAACAACGAACGGTGACATCACTACAATATTCGCTTTCACTAGTGGGTTTGATACTCAAGGTTTTCAACTCGTTGGCGGCGGGTCTAAGCTGTTTTCAGCTCCGGCAGGTGGTTTTGAGCCAGGCTCCTATGGCGTCACAGAGATTGTCCCGCCTGGATGGGTTCTCACGAATGTCGAGTGCACAGCACTCAACAATCTCCCCGTCACCACCACTTTCACATACCGACCGGGGGGCGTCGACATCAAGATCACTGCAATTGACGGGGTTGATTGCACTTTCACCAATTCCCCGATTAGTCCAGCCGTCGGCGGCGTTGTGATGCCCGCGAACACGCTTGCCATCCTTGCCCCGTGGCTCGCAGTCATCGGAGTAGTCGGCTGCCTCGGCACTGTCGCTGCTGTCGTTAAGAAACGCGGGAAGTAGAGATTCAGCAGGCCGCCTCTCCACAGCCTAGCCTCGCTTGAACGCTTCCTTTCTCGGGCTTTTTCTAGTACAAATTGCTGATGCAGCAAACCCGAGAGGACGACAAGGCCAATGCGCCCTCCGCTATTCTGAAATCTGCGGACAGCCGGTCTCTATTGGTTGAAATGTCAGGATCATCGGCTGCAAGAGCTGGCAGGAGGAACTTTCTGAAATATGTCGGTGCAGCTGTCGTTGCTGCGGCGACCGGTTTGACAGTAGGCCGCTACGCTTGGACTCCAGTTTCGCCTGAGACTGTTACACAGACTTCAACTCGAACCATGACTTTGACGGCAACCGTGGCTGAGACAGTTACAGAGGCCCCAAGCTGCTCAAGTTCGCTTCGTGCAGCGGCTGAAGCGAATGGTTTACTGATCGGTTCCGAGGCGGATGAGACAAGTTTCGAGGACATGCGGTTCGCACCTGTTTTGGCTCGTGAGTTCAACTCATTATCGCCGGGGTGGGAGATGAAGTGGGGTCAAGTCGACCGCCGCGGCTATGGACCTGCTGACGCACTGGTGAGATTCGCTTCAGACCACCAGATGAAGGCGAAAGGCCACTGCCTGATTTGGCATACAAACCTACCTGCATGGATCAATTCGCAAATGTCTGCCAACGAGCTTCGACTAGCCATGCAGAAACACATTCGCGAGGAGGTCGCTCATTACAGAGGCAAGGTCTACGCGTGGGATGTCGTGAACGAAGCCGTTGATGACCGTGAGGGATTGCGGAAGACCGTGTTCCTCGAGAAGCTGGGTGAGGGCTATATTGCCGAGGCTTTCCAGCTTGCGCACGAAGCGGATCCGGACGCGCTGTTGTTCTACAATGATTATGATGCCGAGGCAGCGGGGAGTGACCGGTACTGGTCACGAAAGTCCGATCGAGTCTATGAGCTGGTCAGGAAGCTCGTGGCTGATGGCGTACCGATCCATGGAGTCGGTCTGCAAATGCATCTCATGGCATGGGACTACCCGAAGCCCGAAGACATTGCCGCCAATGTCCGGAGATTGGCGGCGCTCGGCTTGAAGGTGGCCATCACTGAGATGGATGTTCGCATCAAAGACCTCCCTGGCAGTTTACCTGAGCGCTTGGAGGTGCAGCGCCGAGTCTACCGTGATGTGATAGCAGCTTGCCTCAAGGAGAGTGCCTTCATGGGCATCACTTTCTGGGGATTCACCGATGCTCACTCGTGGATCAACGAACCGGGGCGCTGGGGACCAGATTATCCGCTGCTTTTTGACGAGAACTATCAACCCAAGCCCGCATACTGGGGAGTCATGGACGCACTACTGGGTAGGTGAATTCGGCAACTTCGTGTGTGGTTCGGTTGGCGCGCATATGCAGAAAATGAATCCTCTTCCCATGACGGTTCAAGTTCATGGATCTGCTAGTGTAGAGAGCTGTTACACCAGCAGCCGCCGCACCCAGCAACCTCAGAAAACTACGCCGATCCAAGACTCAAGTGACCCTTTGGTGGCTCTTGTACGCGTGGAAGCCAAGCTTTCTCACAAGTGGCACGGAGTCATTCCTGAATCTCAGGATTGAATAGCCTCTGCCGCCCCAAAGATCGCGTTCCTTCTCTTTGTAGTTGAACAAGAAGCATCCATCCACTCCACTCTCCACTAGGAACTCTAGAGTCCGGCTGATTCCCGTTGCTTGGTCTTGCTCGTTGTAGTTGCGGGTTTCTGGTTCGAGGTCGACTTGATGAAATGCACCCTCGACTGTCTTGGATCCGAATTCGATGGAAAACACAGGCTTTCCGTACCGTTTGCTATCAGACACCATTGAGGGCAGATACTGTCTGCTGGCGTCATCCAGATAGGTCATTATCCCAATGACATCTACATCCATTTGATCCCATTTCAGTCTACTCATGTTTGCCTCCAATGGGCCAGCGGCGTATGAGAGCTTGAGATCTGGTGCGTTCTTGCGAGAAGCACCCAGTAGTCTCTCTACGGCTCGATTAAGCTCCGCAATGAAGATCGGGTCATCCTTGCGTCTCAACGCTTCCTGTAGTCTCTCGTCGTCAGTTGTTCCTTCCACGATTCCGGAGGCGAAAAAGCTCACCGAGTTCCCAACGACATAGAGCACCGTCTTGTCAGTCATCTTCGACAGAGCTTCTACCTTAGGAGCGAGGCTACCCACTCTACGGACAGTCTCATCAATGTTCAAGCTATCGTACACAGGAGAAACCGCGATGACATCGAATCCAACATCTATGGATTTGCTTGCACATCGCAGCACCAGCTCGTCGACAGAATCGAAATACTGTCTCCGGTCTGGCCAATCCTTGTAATCGCCGAATATTCTGATGGCGTTGCATCCAAGCTCGTCGTGAATCACTTGCAGGTCCTCCGCCATTTCATCATCGGTAGGCGAGCGCCATGGAGACCCTCGGGTAGGATCACTGATTCTGTAGACAACACCCTTGATCGGAATGTCCATTTTGCGTTCCGGGTATTCGGGCAAACGGGCTGGATCCACATCGATTGTCTGTCTGAAGCTGCTGGGGATGAAGGCTCTTATGCCATCGAGCTCAACCGTGTGCGGTGTGCCTGTCGACTTGGTCTCGGGTAGTCTACAGGAGTAAGCCCTACTGTTGCTCACGAGCTTGCCATCAACAGACCATGAGTAGCCCACTGGTGGCAAATAGAACGGCTCTTCCGTTTCGTTGATGAACTGGATCTCCTCGTCTGAGGTTGGAACAACATGGGTTAGACTGCGTTGAGAGGTTCTGTAGCTGAATCGCGGAGACGGTGGAATCAGAAACCTTCCACCGTAGAGGATGGAACCAGCAGCCCCGGCTACGGTGACGCCTTTCACGAAGTCTCTTCTGGAAATGCTTCTGTTGTCACGTGCTTCGGAATTGACGTAGCTGGTCTCTCGTCTCAATCATCCAGGTCCTTCTCGGAGAGCTTTAGATGGAATCATGTCCTTCAGCTATTTGCGAATTTCGGAGAAAACGATCTCTCTTCTATTTCGGGTGTGCTCGGATTATTGGTCGCGGATTGTCAATCATAGGAGGCGAATGAATAGAAACCGAGCTTCCTTCTCAAGAATCCGCCAACGTACCTCATTATGCCATGACTGTACCATATCCCTTCAGAAGCGTCGTCCGCCCCGGGAATTGCGAAAAGAAAAAGGAACACTGCGTCTACGCCGCCGACTTGCTTGAAGAGTTCTATGCTTTCCGTTATGTTTTGGGATTGTTCTTCTTGGCTGTAAGGTTGACCTGTGTAGGGTTCTTCTCTAGATGCTCCCACATAGGATGCACAGCCGAACTCGTTGACCCAAACTGGCTTGCCGAATTTCTCATAATGCGTTAATCGGTCACGCGCCCACTTTCTTCCTCCCGGTGTCGAGACTACGTATCCGTTCGGTCCAACAATGTCAAACTCAGGTCTCCACCACTCCACATTCTCCCAGGATCCAGCGGCATACGTTATGAGGCCATTGAATCGCTTCCTCACTTCTCCGGTGAGCTGATTCAGGTACGAATTGAGCTTCGCGTCGTCTTTGCTGTCCCAAGATTCTATGGCTGCTATTCGCTCGACATATGACGCACCAGGCAGAATGCCCGTCGCGTCAATGCTAAGCTCGTTTCCTACCACTAATACGATCTTGGCGCTGGATGACTTGCGCAGTTCTTCGACCCTAGGTGCGAAGCTGATGACTCTTCGAACATTCTCTTCGATGGTGAAATTGGGCGGATTGTACGTTCTGTAGTTGGGGCTGATCTCTACTATCTCAAACCCGATCTGATCTGCGAGTTTCGAGCAGAGAATCAGATGGTCCTCGTATCCGCCATAGATTCTTATCGCGTTGCATCCAAGCTCGTGTCTGATCACCGTTAGGGACTCTTTCATTTCGGACTCAGGCGGCGGTGACCCCTCATTTGGTCTTTTTATTGAGTAGTTTATACCCTTGATCGGGATTCCCATGCTCCTTTCCGGAAATTCCTTGATGTTTTGAGGGTCAACATCAATGATCTGCTGAGTTGAGCTGTTGACCTCAGGCGTACTAGCAATGAGCTTGACGAGGTGCGGTGTTTCTGTCGTTCTAGTCTCGGGCAGGGTACAAAAGTAATCGTCGCTGATACTTACAGCTCTATCATCGATAAGCCAAGCATAGCTGACTGGCGTAGAGGGTGGCGATACCTCCGTCTCGTTGACGAACTGAATCTCTTCCCGGGAATGAGGAATGATGTATTTCAGAGTCCGCTGCGCGGTTTTGTAGCTGAAGCGGGCGTCAAGTCTTGGTGGAGTTGCACTCTGCAGAGGTGTGATAGTCTGCGTGGCTGTTTCTGATGGTGTTTCTGTTGACGGTCGTAGGAGCGTACTCTGAAGTTCATAACCTACCAAGGCGGAACCTGTAACGGCTAGCCCGGCGGCACCGGCATATTTCAGGAAACGGCGTCGATTCAAGGCTCTGTCAGCTCGAGTGCAAGAAATCAATCAGAGAGTTTGTCCTCGCAATCGAGGCATCTTTCCAGTTTTTGGTTTCCTTCTCTTGTAGAATAGGAAAGCGATCGCAGATCCGAGTGCTATGATCGTGATGCCCAAGGCAAGTATTGAGGTCTGAGTGCGCTCCTGTTTCCATGAGGTGTCAACTGTGAATGCATTGGTTAGTTCTGCGATGGACTTTGTGGCTCGTGTGGCAGCTCGCTCGTAGTCGCCAGATTGGTTCGCTTTGGCAGCTTCTTGGTAGTTGGATTCGCCTGATTTGACAAGAGCGGCGGCTTGAGGGCTTTCGAGCTGCTCTGACTTTGCTTTCTCCAACAGGTCACTTGCGGTTTGCAGTAGGTCTTGTGTTGTTTGCTGTAGGCTTGCCATCTGGGATCTTGTTGCTAGAAAGGCTGGAGGCGATGCTGTGCGGTTGAAGAAGAGGTAGTGTGTTGCGTTGTCTTCGACTTTGACAATCCATGTCGTGGCATTCTGTATCAAAGAAATCTTGGGAGGCGCCTCACCTGATTTCACTGGGTAGAGGACGACGAGGAACGTTCCAGTTGTTGCGGGCTCTTGAGTTGATACTTCCAGACGTGGTGCGGGTTCTTCTCTGGACCACTCGATTTGACTGTTCTGGTCGTGATAGACGTGCGAGTCAAAGTTCTCTGGAAGCAGCAATTTCATTGTAAGTAGTACGTTGCCTTTCGTTATTCTGATTTCGTTTCTTTCGGTTTCCAGCTCTCCTGTTGTGTGAGCGAGCCATTGAAAACGTGAAGGGTGAGGTGCCTCCACTGTGTCGAGGATCAGCAAGAACCGATGTTGCACGAGCACTATCTGGCGAATGAACTTGACAGGTTGTGAATAAGCGGCGGATGCATCCCCGACCATATACTCGTAGGATTCGAATCCTGGATATGTTTGAAATGTGATGATCTCTCCATTCGGCGGCTGCGCCCAGCCGGATCTTGGGTCGAGCTGTCCCTGCCCGTCGAAGAGGATGACGTTGTGTCCAACTGAGGCCTGATGATAGTCAAGGGTGGGCCCGTTGTCATACCCCACGGAGTAGGTTCCCGCTCCAAGATCGACTATCAATGGCTCTCCGAACGCTTCAAGGATGAAGTTGTTCTGGTCTGCATGGCCATGAGACCAGTTCGGCCCACTCTTGAAGGCGAGCAGGATGGCGTTGGGTCCCCATCCGCTGCGTACCACTACCCAACCCAATCCCTCAAACAGTCTTGATGGCGGGAGGTCGTCGAGGGGCTTGGGCTTCACTGATTCATCGTACCAAATCAGAGCAAAAGGCATGGCATCCCCTGTTACTGTGTCGTCTCCATACTTGTCCCGCAGCATGTTGAAGAACGCTTGACCGTAACTGTTTCCATATTCGGATGACAAGCGAAGCATCAGGGTTGCAACCCAGGAAACCCCTCCCAGCCATGAATCGCCGAAGTTCACGTGCCGTTCGAGCCCGGGGCTCATGAGGTACATGGGAAAGTACGGAGTCTCTCTGAGGAAACTGGACTTGTACAGGTCCACTTTGGTAACTCTGCGAAGCGCGTCAGCAAAGAGGACGCTCTCAACCAAACCATACGCCCAGTAGTGTAGGCCTTCTCCCCACCCACCGTTCTTTCCACCGGAATCGAAGTACTTCCAAATCTTGGAAGCGGCCAGACCAACCCATTTGGAGGCATTGGGATGCTCTCCAAGGAAAGCGAGGCCTGCGAGTCCCATGCCTCCATGTGTTATGGCATTGTGATTGTTGTGGCTTGAGTCATGCCACCATGCAACACCACTAATGGAGGCTTGATAGAGTGGCTCAGCTCCTCTCTCGGCGACCACTGTCCGGATGAAATCGCGCTCCTCCGCAGTAAGATAATCAAACAGCCAATCGTAAGTGATCGCTACTCCAGCCGTAATATGACCCGCCAATAGGTCGGGGACTCCCGGATTCACCTGCATCTCCTCGCCAGGATCAATCCAGGGAGCCCAGGATAGCAAAGCCCACGTGATGTCTTTCGCTTTGGCAGCATACCTTGCATCACCGGAAATGATGTAGGCAAGCGCGAGATACTGCATCCTCATTATTGTAGAATCTGCTGTGTCATACCAACAGTCGTTAGCGCCCGCGGGACAACTGCTACTTGGGGGCAGTTGTGGTGGAGGAAGCGTGAGGAACTTGTCGCAGTCGTTGAGTATTGATTTCCACACCTGCTGGGGGAACCCGCTCTTGATCTTCTGCCTGATTGCATTCAAGTCAGAACGAGTGAACAGCAGGCGCGGGTGTTCTGCGGTGAACGGTATTTCCAGCCACCCTTCGTCTCGCAAGCTTAGAACCCATGACAGGGCCACGTTCGCCTCGGCCGCGCAAGATGCGTCGTTGTCTTTGAGATGATCTGCCTGGGCCTGCACGAGTTTCGTTCCTATTTCGGAGGCCGACTCGTGCCAAGCGGCCGCTCCAGTCAGCAGGGATTCGAAGGTTGTGCTAAACTCGCCGTAGACGGTTCTAGCGATCTCATAGTTCAAATTCAGAACAAGCAGCTCTCCACGGCGCATCGCAAACCCAACGCTTCCATTGCTAATGCCGACTGTCTGGATTCCATGTTGCGGGACTGTGATCTCGACTGCGATGACCGTGGTGAGTCTCTCGGGAGAGAGAATGGTCATCTCCTCGTCGTCGGTCCGATAGGGTTGGTAAGCGTGTCCGTAAGTCCGATTATCCAACCATTCTCCCGCGATTGATTTGAGTGAAACGTCTTTCACCCAGCTGCCTTCCATGGAGTTCGCGCCAAGTGGTCTTCCGTTGAGGTCGAACATCTTCACAAGAATCGAGCCAGCGGGTTCCAAGGCGAAGTCTGCGTGAATAACGGGTGCGTGTGGGAGTGTTCTTCGGCTCCAGCAATGGTCATAGAATCTATATTGGCCACGTTCGATCTCCTTGGCGTGGACTATGAACTGATACTGATCGCTGATTGAAACCTGAATCGAGTATCTTCCGTTGGCGTCCGTTCTGGTTGAGCCAAGACCTCGCTCGAACCAGTTGCTTCCTGTCCCGATATTCACTTCCGCTAGAGGGATGGGTGCGTTCGTATAGGCATCAGTAACCACGCCTTCAATCGTGCTGCCACTTGCGAATGACAATTGCATCTGGCACTGAATGAGAAGAACGGCCACCAAGAAGAGCGCTGGAGCTGTCAGCTTACCGGTCAAGGATGTCTAAGCGAAATGACTCAAGCGAAAGTAACTTAAGCGTTTGGAACACACCTCGAGCTCCACGTCTCTCTTTACATAGGGCATGAGGGTTTGCCGATAAACCTCGTCCGCCCGCAGGTGTTACGTAGGCCTAGTTCTGATGTTGCGTATTTGGCTCCAGATCCAAAGTCATTCCCGAATCACATGTCTTTCAGTCGGGGGTTTTCGGTTGACTTGGTGGGCGGCTTATTTTCGTATAGTCCGAGAGGTTCGCTTGGCTTTCCTTTGGGTGTCGTCTCCCTGGGAGGTTGTTTCGGCATCTGCCGTGAACTCGGCCTGTACGGGGACAGGCCTCTTGAGCGGCGGGTCGCAGGGTGGGAGATCCAGTGGGCGAGTTTAGGGCTGCGCGAAGCTCGGCGATTTCGTCATCAGGCGACACCTTGTAAGCGGTACAACGCTAGCTATTTCACGGGCAAGCCTCACGCTTCGGTGTCTCTCTAGGCTTCGGAGAACTCCAAGCGCAGTGAAATTGGCTTGCGCACAGACAACCATATAGTCAGTACGTGAAGGGATTTGTTCCAATCACAATTCGGTTTGGCTGGTTCACCGTTCAGAAACTGCACGTCGGAAAATCGCGACGGTACGTGAAGCCGAATTGTCACGTTCAGTGCCTTCTCTGGCGCGGTAACGGTCAAGTCCGCCTCGTAGGAGTGCGGGTCGTAGGTGAATGCTTCAATGGGTAACGAGGCTGACTGGGGATAGACCCTGTCTAGTATTCGAACCAGTTGTTCGCGGACGAATCCTTTTGCATCAAGTAGGTAGCTCGGCGATGTGCCGTGTCTGTCTATCATGTAAGCATGCCACGCCCAACCTAGCTTGTAGTGATCCATGAGATCCAGCATATCCTCAGCATATTCCACCACGCCAATCGAACGTTTGTCGCCTATGGCGCTGGAGAATTCTCCCATCCAGAGAGGTGCGTTCCACCGAAGACAGACGAGATCATACAGTGGCTTGAACCATTCATCCAACGCGGCTTTGTTGCCATCATAACTGTATACGTTCCAATCCCCATCTCTCTCCTCTTCGCCGATGTAGGGATGAGGCGAGTAAGCCACGTTGGGTCTGACGACACGAACTAGCCTGCCAAGATCAATTGGTTTCCCTGGGAAAGACCCGTCTGGCTCAACAAGAATCATGTGGCGGCTGTCCACTTTGCGAATGGAGTCGATCGTTTTCTCGTATAGGCCTTGCAGGCGTTGCCTCCACTCTTCAATCGACAGCTTTGCAGCATAGTATGACGCTGGCTCATTAAACAGGTCATACCCCGCCACTGCAGGATCGTCAGCGAACTCTGCTGCCAAAAAACTCCACGCAGCAGCGAAACGATCCTGGATTCCGTTCTCATTAAGATAGAACCCCCTTATCGCTTCCTCTCTCGTGTTGTATGGCTTCACCGCCCAGCTCGGTACGCCATATCCTCCAAACTTCTCACTCCAATTGGAGTTCTTGTGCATGTCGACTATGGTGTAGACGCCGTGTTGTTTTGCCCATACGACTCGCTCTTTGATCAGATCCATGTAGTGCGCGTCGTACCGACCTGACATTGGTTCCAGCAAATCCCATGCGATACAAAGTCTGACCACATTGAAGCCCCATGAGGCAATTCTCTCGAAGTCTACCTCATTATGTTCACTTGCAAACCCCTGCGAAGGCGGTGCGTATTGGAGTCCGAAGAGGTTCACTCCTCTAAGTATCACCACATCTCCTCTGTCATTGACAATCCAAGATCCACGGGTCTCCAGCCAATCTAGTTCGTAAGCCGTTGTAGCTGAACCAAGAATTGTCGACTCAGTGGACGTTTGACTGCGCTCTAAGGGTGTCAGGAGAGAAGTCTGCTGGACTATGCTTGTAGCTTCCTTCGGGATCTTAGGAGTGAGTAACCAGTATCCGGCGCCTGCTGCAACAATGACTGCTATGAGAGCAATCGCAACGAGTTTCGAGACCTTGCTCATTACGGGGCTCCTGACCGTCGCGAATCAGAACGGCAAGTCAATAGGTTTCAGTCGGATTTGAGTTAAGGCTTTGCCAACCAGAGTCAAACGAGAGAGGATTGCGTCGACCGACCTGCGTACCAGCTGACGTTCTACGAGACGAGCTGACGCCGCGTGAGCGCTGTTGCCACTAGAGTTCGTCGTATTGTTTCGAGCGGCTCAGCCAGTTGGGCCTGCTGTTTCGTTAGCCTTGTGATTTGTGCAGATTGTTGATTCTTCTTCTCGAACGCGTTGTCAATAGTCCTGCCAGGATTACGAGAACCAATACTGCTCCGCCTAGAGCGTAGAGGTAGGTGTTCGAATTGTTCGCGACCATCTCTTGCGTCCTCGTTGATGAGGGGGTACTTGTGGAAGGCAAGGTGCTGGACATTTGTGGGCGGGAGGCCAAGTCCGCCGACTGTTGCGCTTCTTTAGATAACGTGATTGCGGAATCGTAGTCTTGTTTGGCAAACGCTTCGGAGGCGTTGGAGAGCAATAGTCTGGCTTTGTCGATTCCTACGGTTCTCCCCTCAGTTGAGGCTGTTCTTATGCTTGCGTTTGCTTTGTCCATCGCCTGGGTCGCAATCATTGATTGAATACTTTGATCCTTCAGGGAGACTATGTTATTCGGAAAACCGTCGGTTACGATGGGCCATTCGCAGTGTTGGTCACGAACACATCTACAAGTCTGCTACAGTATCTGCAATCGGCTGTCCGGTAACCATAATTCACAGACATGAGAGGCGTGTATTGGATATCGCCAACTCCTCCAAAGCAGGTTTTCCCATTCCGAGTAACGCATGCTCCTGGTGTCGGCTCAGCGGAGATCCAACCGTAGTTGGGCAAGTAAAACTGAATCCAGTCACGATTGATCGGTCCTCCATTCCCCCATATCCCAAGGATCATAGGGGCTGGAATTCCTGCTGCACGACTTAGCGCTACAAACAGCGCGGCATGATGCCTACAAACACCTCTGCTTGACCTCAGAACATACAGAGCACCCTCAGTTGTTGAATTCCACCGCGCGAGGGAGTTGTCGAACCGGATATTCTGAAAGAAATCGAAAATCTTGCGAGCTAGCTTTTAGATAGGGGTTGGTCTCATTGCCTACAGTCTGTGGAGTAAGAAACAGCCCTCTAAGAGTATAGATGACGGTTCCGTTCTCGATGATATTGCGCCCCCAATTGTGTCTATTCATGCCATGCGAATGATGAAGCTTCGATCACATACTGCGAGACATCAGGGACTGTGCCTCGATCCGTGAACGCGCCTGTGACGGCCACGCGGCAGGGGAAGGCAAAAGAGCATGGCGAAAGAGCAGCCGCATACTTGCTGCCGTCATAGGTGAAGGAAATGTGCCGGTCAGCTATTGATGACTCACCGGAGACCGCGATCGAGGGGTTGACTGCGAAATACAGGTTTCTGGGGTCTCCCTCGTAGAGACGGTAGTCATCCCCCAGACGCGGCGTGATGTATTTCACAAGGTATCCAACCGCGTTCACTTTCTGGCCAATGTATTCGGACGGGTGATCGTAGAGTTCTCCTATCGAAACGTCTCGAGGGCGAAACAGGTCGTGATCCAGTGTGAAGAAGATGAAAGCGCCCACGAAGACGAGTATAAGCACTATCGCGAGAAGGCGAATCCTGACAGCCGTCCCCCTCTGAGTCTTCTCCATTACATGTCCACCAGTAATCGTTGCTTTGTGGCTCATAACTAACTTACCAGAACCTAGACCGCCCCCCGTCGGTCTAGCTTAGAACTTTTTCGGCGATATGGATTTTCCATGTCGGGAGTATTGACTTGCTGCTCACATAGAGCAGTCCAGCTTTTTCGAATAATATCTGATAGTCCTTTGTTGAATAGACTTTCACATGCCCTCGTTCCAGCTTCCTAGCCAACCTGTCCAATATGCTAGTGAGCAAGCCGTCTGCGGTGATATCGAGAATGTAGACTCTTCCATGTGGCTTCAGGACTCGGGATGCCTCTCCTACCACCTTCTCAGGGTTAGAATAGTGATGAAACGCATTCGAGCAGATAATGTGGCCAAAGAAGCCATTCTCGAAAGGGAGTTCCTCAGCATTTGCTTCGTAAAAATGGACGTTCCTGTAATTCGCGGAGTTTGCCTCTGCTTTCTCAATCATTTTCGATGAAATATCGATGCCATAGAACTCCCCGTGTCCATTAGCCCCGCTCGCCGCATAAAGTACCGCCCAACCCGTGCCGCAACCCAGGTCCAGAAGATGCGGGTTCTCTCCCAACTCCAAGACGGAGACCAGTTTCTTTTGGCTCCAACGGGTAAACCTCAAACATCGATCATAAGTCTCAGCCCGAGAATCCCACATTTCTAGATTTAGCTTGGTGACTTTATCCGCTTTCTGCATTCTTCGCTCGCACTGTTTACCAGTCTCCCGCGACAAAGTGTTTTTCCACCTCATTCAAACCCATGTTTCTATTGGTCTCGCTTGAACGCTTCTTTTCTCGGGCTTTTTCCTTAGGGTATGGCTCGCTGAGAACCGCGCTGTATTCTCATTCAGGGCTAGCTTGATGTTTCACCTTCCAAGATCATGATTCATTCATTCCTCCCAGGGTGGCAAACAGAGGATCCGCCTCTAATCCTTCTGCGATAAACGTGACATAGGGCATGAGGGTTTGCCGATAAACCTCGTGCGAAAGAGGGCCACATCAGACGAAAAGGAGCTGCCTGACGGAAAACCCGCTAAGCCTAGGCTGAAAGCTTAGCCTCTGCCCTTTCTAGATCTCGTCTTGCTCCTAGTCTCCTGAAGATCTCAGCAGCCTGCATCAATCGTTTCCTTGATTCCTCAGGATTCTTCTGTGCTAGCGCTTCGGAGTAGGCAACAAGTGCTTTGGCGTGATAGTATGGCCAACCAGCCTTCTCCCACAATCCTAGAGATTTCAGGTAGGCTTCCTCAGCTCCTTTCTGGTCACCGCTGGCGAGTAGAAGAGCTGCTTCAGCTTGAGAAGCCATCGCCAAACCCGCATCGCTCTTCAGCGTTTCAGCAAGCCGCTTGGCCCATTGGGATGTTTCACGTGCCTGCTCCAATTCCTGATGCTTAGCGTAGATTGAGGTGAGATGGAGCAGAGTCTGGATATGGAGGGTGGGAAATGTAGTGAATTCCCATTTTCTGAACGAGTCTACACACGTCTGGTAGTGTTCTTTGGCTTCATGCTCCTTGCCTTGCTCTTCCTTCAGCATCCCCAGACCTAAATGATAGTGAACGATGTCCGTGATCTTCGGGTTCTCGTCGAGCCAATCTCGACCCTTCTGGAATTCCATTTCTGCCTGCTCCAAGTCTCCCACGCCAAGCGAGTACCATCCTTTGTCCAATGCAAAGGAAGACAAGATTGCAGACAAACCAAGCCTACTCGCAAGCTCACAGGCTTTCTGGAGGTCCTCCAGACCAGCCTTCCAGTCTCCGCCGTACCAATCAAGAACAGATAACCATTCCCAGGCGGCACCTTCAAACCATACGTGATTCAGGCGTTTGGATAGTTCGAGCCATCGAACTCCCAGTTCCCGGCTTTTGCCGAGGTCTCTCTGAAACGTGTAGTTAACTAAGTTGCATACTGAACGAAGCGCATCCTCGTACTCTTCGTGCTGCAGCGATAGGTCGAAGGCTCGTTGCCAAAGAGGTAGGCCTTCGTCAATTCTCCCTGTGTCCGTCAGAAACGAACCTTTCATCGAGAGCGCTGTTGCAATGGCGGCGTGATTCTGTGTCTTCTCTCCAACCGCCAACGCCTTCTCAGCCCAAGCCATGCCTTCATCCCATTCATCCATGACACCGTGATTGAAAGCCAGCTGAGCATAGATTGAAGCGGCCTCATAGCTCTCTGGTTCTGCTTCAAGGTACTTGAGCCCTCGCCTCAGAACGAGGATGGCTTCGCGAGTTCCTGTGGCTCCCTTAGTTCCGATGGATGTTCTAGATAGGCCAAGACAGGCTCGCGCACACGCTTTGCTGTCATGTCGCTTCTCGAAGATTTCAAGCGCATCTTGATAGTACCGGATGCTGTCTTGAAGTTGACCTCCAATGCGGTAGCATTCCGCAAGTTTCTCTATTATTGCAGTCTTCTCTTGGTCACATGCTCCTTCGAGATCAATGAGGTCTAGGGCGCGCTTGTAATCAGCTATGGCTTGGTCGTAGGCGTGGATTACCCTGTTTCGTTCACCCGCCATAATCGAATACTTGACCGTCCGTTCTGTGTCACCGCCTTCAGAGAAATGGTTCGCTATAGGTTCAGCATAGCCTTCCAGGTTCTTCGAGTAAACTTTCTCCATAGCCTCCGCGATTCTGAGATGGTACCTGGCTCTTCGAATAGGAATGAGATCATTCAGGAGCAGTTCTCTTACCCGGTCATCAGTGAACTTGAAGATGCTCTTTCGGCGTGGAATCTGCTGCACTAACCCTGCCGAGAACGCTTTCTCAAGCCTCTGAAGTAGGGGTTCCTCCTCTAGCTGAGATGCCTCACGCAGG
>Ga0187886_1001663_pt1 | contig 19585 bp, 14 predicted proteins | sample June2016WEW_20_1_FD_133001 | JGI IMG/M metagenome (GOLD analysis project Ga0187886, IMG submission 133001) | Peatland microbial communities from SPRUCE experiment site at the Marcell Experimental Forest, Minnesota, USA - June2016WEW_20_150 | ecosystem: Environmental > Terrestrial > Soil >... | reverse complement strand
GTTTTAAGCACAACTGGATTGCCTGCAACTTCGATTATGATTCCCATGGAATCTACGTCACCGGACCAAACAATTTTCAACATTCGTTGATAACCCGTCCCTACTCGAACATACTGCATGCCTACTCCATTCACACGCACAGACCGGATAGTGTCGCTGTATTTATCCTTAATATAAATCGCGTTAACCCTAATTGACTTATCGGATGTGAAAGTGATTTTTTGATTTTGCCACGATATTCCGCTCTCCGTAGCACTTATTGTAGAGTATCCCTCGGGAGAAATAATGCACGCGTTTGAAAGGTTATGATTTAATTCTGACGGAAGATTCGGTTCCAGCCAAAGTTCTCCAGTTGCTTTATTACGATGAAATCCGGCAAGGTCATAATAATTTCTCCACAAAACCGGAATGCTGATATACTGATCGGCACCACTGGAACTCATTGCGATGTAAACCGGAGAGGTAACTTTCGATGGTATCCCCAGCGGTTCGTTGAATACCCGGTTGCGATCCAGCATATTGCGTTCATACATATCAAATTGTAAAGCGCGCCAAATATCCAACTTGCCTGTTTGAAGGGCATATCCTCCGAGATGACCAACGAGGTATGTTTGCCATTCTTCATATGATCCGCCGGGATATCCGAGCCCGTTTCCAAGAGGATTGTAATAATTTGTAACCACGGCAAAAAGAATATCAAGTCTTGCCGAAACCCAATCTTGATCCAGTTTTAGAAAATTCGAGATCCAGAGTCCCCCAAAAATAGATTCACATGCTTTTCCTGTTGCAAATGGTTGATCGAGCCAACGTCGAGAAAAATATTTTACAGCAGTATCTCGCGCTGCTGAATATGTTGAAGATAGAGTTGTTTCACCCATCTTCGAAGCAAGCGATTGGAGAATCTTGTACGTCACTATCGATAAACCTGTATTGAACGCCTGTGATTCACCTCCATTATCGTATGAACTTAAGGAGGTGGAAAACGTATAGGGATATGTTTTATCACCTTCGAGAACTACCTGGTTTAAAATTCTTTGTCCTGCTTTCTTAACGTATGGCCAGAGATTAGCGAGCTTTATACTATCTGCTGTAGCAATGTAGGTTTCATAAACGGAAATAATAAATCCGCAATTCAAATCTACCCATCCATCAATATCACGATAGTCCTGATATTCTGAATCATCCCATCCAGCGATCGTGTATGCGGCGTTGCTCCCGAAATCATGATGAATTTGACCTTCTGAGGACGCAGCTTTTTTCTGACATCGTGCCCAATACTCAAGTTCTTTCCAAGCAATCTCCGGCATAAGTTGGATGTTGATCTGGCGGCTATGCCACATTTGATCCATTGTGCCATCCATTTGATACATTCCTTCGTTGTGGCAGTAACGACCATCCGCTGTGTAGATACTGTTATTGACGATATTAACAAGTGAGTTTAATGTTTGGTCGATAATCCATGACGGCAGGTTTGATGCACGCATGCGATTCACAAATGAAGAAGTACTTTGCTTATATGCCAGCAAGCGAATCAATCCCATATTTGCTACATCAGTCGCTTTTCCATAAAAATTTGTATAGTAATACCGTGTCTTATCAGAGTTGTTGCACCAAGCATAGATAAAGGTGACCGTCTTTACTCCGCCCGCAGGAAGTTTGAAAAAAGCCGCAACTCTGTTTGTCTTCCCGTTAATACTATTCTCACAATTCCCGGCATGGAAAAAAGAGCTGTCACTTCCGACACTTACAACTGCAGAACCTTGTTCATCGTGAACAAAGACACATTTTTGATGCAGGCCTGTCTCGTCTGAGAATCCTTTTCCGGTGATGATGATCGGATTTTGTTCGGTTGTCATTTGAAAAGCTATAGATACTTCCGACTCCGAATCGTTCGTGTTAGTAAACGTGAATTCGTAGAATGCACCTGGGAATGCCATATTATCGGAGACAATAGGATCGAATGGTGCAAATGCGTTCATACCAATATTAATACCGTTCACGATTCCGAAATTAACTTGGTGTATCGGAAAAGCGGCATCGTCATCGATCCTGCCCGATATTTGGGTAGCTTTGAGAGGATAGCTTGTAACAACAGTCCCGTTTCTTTTGGTGTAGAGTTGAAACTGAGCTCCAGCTAGCGATTGATAATCTCCGTACCGCGATGGCGTTTGATCGTTGAATGTGAAAGTGCCATCGACAGCGCGGAATTTGACTGCGCCAGTTCCGAGTCCTCCCAACGGTGTTCCTGTAGTACCATCAACTGCTGCATAGACACGAGGAATAAGCAGCCCAACGGAAAAAAACAATATCAAAAACGACTTGAGTTTCATTCTCTATCACCTTTTAAATATAATTATAAACCGCTTGATGCTGCAAATCATTTCGTGTATAGTTATGACTCAGTCGAATAGGAGATTTATTGAGCCGCAAAGAACCGCCTGTTACTATCTCCCATTCTTTTGAATTCGAACTGACAACCTATTTAATAATATATAAAACTACACTGAACTGCAAAAGAGACAGATAAAAAAGCTCACCATTCTTAACGTACCCACTTACCCCGTGCTTTTCAACGGGGCGCTTCTTCCGCCTGTCCCATCACGATTTTGGACGGGATCAGCTTGTCCCGTCCCAAGGACCCCTACGGGGAAGGGATCCCCAAAAGGGACAGGTCTTCGGGAAGCGCCTGGTTAGGCGGCGCTTTATATCTTATCGTTTTTTTATACTAGTTTTTTTTATCTCGAAACCTCTGACGATGACATACGCAATAAGAGCGAACAGAAAAAAGATGAGGAGCATCCATGCAATGCTTTGTAAAGAATCAATAATAGCTTTGTACACCTCAATAATCCATCGGTCAGAAGTAAGCTGAAGAATTCTGCCGTCTTTATCCGATGTAATATACTTTTCGAGATCCCACAATCGCACTCCACCTGAAATACCAACAACATATATTGCAAATAGAATATACCGGCGCCATGTGGGAGCCAGTTCTTCGCTGACAAGGCGGCTAAGAATTTTTGTAATGGGTCGTGCGAAGAGGAAAGCGACTAAAGCTGACATCGCCGTTGCAATAACGAAGGTTACAACCAACAATGTGACAAACATGTGATACCTCCTTTAGATAAAGAATTCAAAACGCCGCCTAACGGATGGCGGCTAAGCTGCCGCACTGATAACTTACAAACTGCACAAAACGAAACGAATTCACGCTGAAAGCCGAATTAATAAATACAAAAGTTATAGGTACTAAACACTGAATAATGAAAACGTCAACCCACTATTAGCCATGAATTTCGCACCCAGCTAATTCCGTCAGCTTGTCCCTTCCAAAGGAATGCCTTCGGCAAAAGGGATCCCTTCGGGAAGCGCCTGGTTATATCGCTTGCGTATGTTTTTATGCGTGTTGTGCATATATGGCTTATTGTCATATTTCTATCTCAGTTTTAAAAATAACAGTGGCATCTCCTTTTATTTGAATCAATGAAGGTCTGTCATTTTCAATCTGAACCCTTACATTGACAACTCCAAGTCTGTCTATTTTCTCTCCCTGTCTTCCATTAAATTCGAACAGGTTATTTTTATAGTCTACAATTTTATTTTGTATTAAATATCCGCCTAATGGTCCGTTTGCATTCCCCGTAACCGGGTCTTCATTTATGCCAATTGCTGGAGCGAACATTCTTCCATAAGTCAATATCTCTTTATTATCAGAATCAAATGTAAAAACAAAATATCCATTGCATTTAATTTGTTTGCTCAAATCAGTCAAATCGTTATAGTTTGGAGTCAAGTGGTTAAGCTTTTCTCTACTTTTAATTCCAATCATAACTTTTGAATGTCCTGTTGAAGCAATCTGAATCGGACACTTCTCGTCTAAATCAGAACAATCAAGTCTTAATGCTGATAACAATTTTTTAGTTGTACTATCATCAAATGTAGGACTGAGTTGAAATTTTCCTTGAGTCATTATTATTTGATAGCCTCCTTTTTCTTTAATTATCTCGAACGGAAGAATGCCAATCCGAGTTTTAATTTTTAAAACACAGGAATCTAAATTATCTTCAAGCGCCTTCGCATATATTGCAGCAATTGTAGCATGTCCACATGTCGGAACTTCTGTTTTAGGCGTAAAGTATCTTATCACTCCATCACATTCACCATCGTCAGGTGAGAAAAGAAAAGCCGTCTCAGAATTGTTTAATTCTCTCGCAATTAGTTGCATTTGAATATCAGTCAATCCGTCTGCATTAACCACTACTCCTGCTGGATTTCCTTTAAATCTCACTTTTGTGAAAGAATCAATTTGGTATGTTATTAGTTTTTTCATAAACGTTTCAAGTTTGCAGTGTCCCTTCTGCCATTACGTACAACTTTTTATATGCGCAAGCGGTATAACGGATCGGCGCTAAGCTGCGGCACTGCAAATTTGCAATATGCACCCAACGAAACAAGTTCAAAGTACCTACTTTCAATTAAACACTAAACCTATGCTCGCCATGAATTTCGCACCCAGCTCATTCCGTCAGCTTGTCCCGAAGGGACTCCTTCGGGAGAGCGCCTGGTTAGAACACACGCAGTAGAATTCTTAATTAACAATTACTTATATGCCGTGTTAGGCTTTCGTGATTTTTCTTTTGGTTATAAAAAACGCTAATCCAAAAATAAGTCCTAAAATCAAAATCGTTGTACCAAATAGTAATTCAAAAACTGACCTATATTCTTGATACGGATAATTATCTAAAGTTATTTCTTGCTTTCTAAGCTTTTTCACCTTTTCCTTCCACCATTTTAAATTATTATCAAGATCAGAATCATCTATTCGGGTTGCCCTATTTAGTATTTCTTCATCAAATCCATTAGCAATAATATTTTTGAAGCCATAACTGGAGTAGTGTTCTTCAAGTGGTTTGTAAAATACATATCCGGAAAAAACATCTTGATATTGATACCTATACATGTTTGGCACTAAGAAAAGATCAAATTCGTCCTGGCCAAATGGACTTCTATTGAAGTCAAATCCCAGCGATTTGTTTCCTATTGCTTTAAAAGAATTGTCCCAAATTCCCTCTTTGATAGGTGAAACTTGCAAAGGCAAAAAAAACTGAGGAGAACCCGGATTTGAAAGTCCAAAACTTAACCTTACCTGATTGAGCAATATGTTTGTGGCTTTCTTCTGGTATTTATTCATAATATAAGCAGCACAATTCTTCCAATTGTTTTCGTGATCTGGGTTTGCCACAGGACCAAAAGCATGACGATAATTCATTATAACCAGACACTTTTTGCGCGTTTGATTTGATGACAACATCTGCTCATACCCTTTTATTACTTTTTCAGCAAGCATCTCGTCTCGCTTTGCAATATATGATTTTACTTTTTCTTCATAATCATTTTTATTTTTTATTTCATCCCAGTTACATTCAAGATCTGTGAACGTATGTCTGATTCTTTGTTCTTTTGGCAATTGTTGATTTAAACCATATAGGTTTTTATAGTAGTTAAAATAATTTGTGTTTTCCCAAATAGGAAAATCGGAATAGTTCCGAAGAATCTGACAAAGCTTTATGTCGAGTTCTTCGTTAGTTAAACTATCAGTATTCATTAACAAATCTAAATTGGATTGTTGAGTTCTACTGCCAATTTCGGTAAAAACATTTCCTACATTTTTAATAAACCGCTTATCCGAGACCAAATCAAAGATAAAATCGTACTGGGTCATTTCAGGATGAGCTCGTTCACATAAAATTACTATATCGTTCTTCTCAAATAATTGAAAAATATAGTCCTTCGCATCTTTTTGTTTTTCAAGAAATAAAACATAAGGTGCTATTACGTTTTGGGGATGTTGCGGAACAAAAGGACTGTTGAATGTATTTCCCGAAATGTAATATGTCACTCTTATGGCTGTTATTATCATTACTATACCAATTAAAGAAGCAATTCCCTTTTTAGCGTGAACTAAGTTGTAATCTACATTCTTAACTACAATGGTCTTTGCCCATTTATCATACCATATCTTTTTTTGGAAAAGAAAAACGATAAACAAAATCAGGCTCAGGATTAAAACACATACAATTTCGAAAAAAGGGGAAAGCCATTCAAGTTTATAGAAAGTTATTAATACATATATCGGTAAAATGTATAGTAACTGTTTGTAAACAATCTCTCGTAAAATTATGGAAGTTGAGTATTTGCGCGTGCTATTATTTTCAACCGTTATTCCGCACAGGATTTTGCCAACACTTGCTTTGAATACTATTGTAATAATCGGGAAGTATAGTATTGCAATAATTAATGAAAGTTTTACAGTCGGAATATAAATATGAAGCAACTGCAGTAGGTTAAATAAAATAAATGCTATTCCATAAACTACAGATAAGTCTATGATGAATGCAATTAATCGAGGCCAGAAATTAGTTTTCGTTTTTTGTGCCATACTATAATAGTTGTTTTAATGTTTTTATCATAAAGCCTAACTCATATAACTACGCCATGATTTATTCGTGTATTCTAACGGATGGCAACTAAGTCCGAGGCGTTTTTAACGCCACGAGATCGCGTTCCGCCTGTAAAGCGGAACGGACTGCGGCAACGAGAAGCCGCAAGTTGCTGATAACGAACCAAGTTCATGCTGATAAGTTTATTATTAAACATCTAAACCTCTATGCGCCATGTGCCGCTTTACGGCATCCCGTACAGCGGGACTTAACGTGCCACGCTCATACCGTCAGCTTGAGTTGCTGGTTAGGGCGCAAAAGAAGATACCTCTTATAATAATTTAATAGTAAAGCTACATCTTTCATCGCCTCTGAGAACCGATTTTTCTAGTGTTACATTGACTGGCCTGTTAAATAAACTTTCATATATTCTCTTTTGAGTTCCCAACGAACAATTGCATAATATTCCAGGGGCTTGCTTCTCTCTTATAAATGGACAATTACAAGTATTGCGTATTTTCTCATTTACCCGAATTATCCCCTTTTCTTTATCATAATCGACCGTATCAGCCCAAAGACTCTTTATAAAATTAAAAAATCCCTCAGGATTGTTTTTATATTTATTCGCAAAATCATCTCCACATTTGCTGCCAAGTTTTTTTAATACGGCAATAAAAGTATTCTTATCTAAAGTGTCGTTAAGAATATAAATTAGATCTTTGTAACGACTCTGCATAAAATCAATTCGCCAATCTGGTTTGTCGGCATCTTGATTGTTTTTTGAATTTGCAAACGCATCACTGCCTGTTAAGATGGACATACCAACGCAGCCACATAAACCATACTTGCAAGCATCTTTAAGAAAATCTTTTCTTTCCATATAACCCTCCATTAAATACTTTACTTTTGCGCCCTAACGGATGGCGGCTAAGCTGCCGCGTGACCAATTTCAATTAACCACAAAACGAGACGAGTTCATACTGATAACCAAATTAACTTGCACTCAACCAACGAGGTACTGAAAAGTTAATTATAAAAACTTAAACCTACCACCAGCCATGCTTAACGTACCCAGCCTGCCCGCCGAAGTTTGCTTTGTAACGTAGGCGGGCTCATTCCATCAGCTTGAGCTGCTGGTTAGGCCGCCTACACTGCCGTTGAATTCACTGAGATGAACTGCGCTAACTGCTGACTTGTTGCATTTCCCACCCACCGAGTATTTCCAATTTCAATTACAGGTAGTGCCCGAATTCCTTTAGCTATCAAGATATCAGGTTTGAGAGTCACATCCTGTTCGACAAGAGTGAATCCAATTCGTTGCTGCAACTCCGTAAGCCTTCTCTTGACTAATGGGCAGAAGGGGCATCCAACACCAGAATAGAGGTACACTTTCACCTCAGAGCGTTGAACATTTTCTGCGGCCTGATCATTCACTGAACCGTATCCCATGACTTGAGATAATTTTGGAAAATACTTCACATACAACCAGAGAAAATATGCGACAAGGAAGGGTAAGAGAACTGCTTCTAAGTAATGCCCACGGGAAATATAGAAGACAAAAATGGCAATTATGAAAAGCCAAGAACCATAGATCGAAGCGATGTAACATTGTTGTTTCATTGTTCTATCTCCAACATAGTAGGCCGCCTAACTACTGATTAGATAGACTTAGTCTATCTTTTGTGCTTATAAGCGTGAAATATAGACTCTGATAAATTAATTTTGTGCCAAAGGCATGGCCCTTCGCCATAAATTTTACTACGTCAACACAGGAGCGCCTCATGAAAATTAAATTACTTGATCAAGTACGTGAAACCGCACGACTAAAACATCTCAGTCTCCGAACTGAAGAAGCTTATGTCCAATGGATCAAACGATACGTCCTGTTTCATAAAAAAAAGCATCCGATGACGTTGGGCGGAAATGAGGTACGACAATTCCTTACATATCTCGTACAAAGCAAATATGTGTCTTCCTCAACTCAAAATCAAGCATTAAATGCAATAATTTTTCTCTACAAACAAGTTCTGAAAAAACCGTTGGGAATGTTCGGTGACATCCCGCGCGGACAACATACAGTACGTCTGCCAGTTATCTATTCACGCGATGAAGCCAAAGCTATTCTTAACAATCTTCAAGGAATACCAAAGTTGGTCGCATCGCTCCTCTACGGTTCCGGCCTTCGGCTGCTTGAAGCGATGCGGCTGCGAATTCAAGATATCGATTTTGAATATAACTACATTATTGTACGGGAAGGAAAAGGAGATAAGGATCGGCTCGTACCTCTGCCGCAAAAATTTATCCCAGCCCTTCAAAGACAAATTGAAAAGGTCAAACTCTTGCATAAAGAAGATATTGCAGAAGGATATGGCGAAGCGTTCCTCCCTGACGCTCTACAAATAAAATTCAAGAATGCTTCTAAAGAAATTGGATGGCAATATGTATTTCCTGCCTCGCAACGCTCTGCCGATCCGCGAACAGTCATTATTCTTCGCCATCATCTTCACGTGACCTATATTCAACGGTCTGTGAAAGATGCCATCGATAAATCTGGATTGCATAAATGCGATAGTTGCCATTCCTTCCGCCATTCTTTCGCAACACATTTATTGGAAGATGGACATGATATTCGCACCGTCCAGGAACTTCTTGGCCATTCATCCCGTGAGATATTCAATAAGAAGGTTATATATGGAAAAATACTTCTATGTCTATGTGCTCCGGTCACTAAGGGATAATTTGTTATACAATGGATATACATCAGATCTTCAGAAACGCATTGAGCTTCATAATAAAGGTGAAGTCCAGTCTACAAAGAAGCGAATACCACTGAAATTGATTTATTGGGAAGGTTGTTTAAACCAACAAGACGCAACAAAGAGAGAGAAATATTTGAAAACAGCTTGGGAGAAAAGATATTTGAAAAAACAAGCTAATGAATTATCTCACGGGATAAAGATGTACGTACCACTATGATCTATACACATGTGCTGAACAAGAAAGGTCGCACTGTCCGCAGTCCGCTGGATACGTAATCTCTTTTTCTTCTTTTTGCCTTTTACTTGCACCCGCGAAATCGACAGAAGTGAACAAAGTCTGTCATTCCCGAATGCATCTGTCGGGAATCCAGAATAAAGGAATACTTAGACCTGGATGCCCGCTAAAATCATGCGGGCATGACATTTCCTTTTGGAATCTTTTTCTATCAAGGCGCAACGCCCGCCTTCGTCGGGTAAATGTTGCGCCCCTACAAAAGCCATCTCAGGATGCTAATGGTGTCATAACTAATCAATCCTTTCTTTTTTCTTCTATTGTAATGTGAGAAAGAAATTCCTGACACAACCAACCATCTTTTACTAAAGCCCGCGAAATCGATAGATGTGAACTGAGTCAAACTGAGGTAATTTTTATTCGATCTTCGATCGTCATCTCAAACGGAAATCCTTTTTAAACCGAGATGGTACTTCATCCTTGAGATAGCACGTTTCGATTTCGCCGTCGTTTTTTCCAAAGGCATCCCTTTTGGACTTTTTGCCTATTTTCTTTTGGACGAGCAAAAGAAAATAGGCGTACAAATTCCTTTGTTTTTTTTTATCCCTCATCAATACACAGCAACTCCAATCTCCTGGATTCCCGCCTGCCGAAGTGAAACGGCGAGCAGGCTTCGTCAATTCCCTCACTTGCCCCTTTGGAGCTTCGTTCGAGACAAGCCGTGCAATGACATTTCCTTTCTGAATCTTTTACATTAGCCAGCGAAATGCTATTCCTAGTAAACTGAGTGATCCCGCAAAGTCTGTAGAGACGTTCAATTGAACGTCCCTACGATAACAATTATAAAAAAGAAAGCATATCTACACATATCGATTTACTAATCGAAACGGACTAAAAAATCCGATGGACTAGCAAAACAAAAAAAGCCGAATCAATAATGATTCGGCTTTACTGTTTTACGTTATTCTTGAATATTCTTTATTTCTCTTTGGACGTTAGCGATAAAGTTGTTACTGAGTTTGCTGGTATCTTTAACGCGGACTTACCGTTATAACTGCCGACAAGTGCACAGTTTTCTTTTGCACTCGAACGATAAATCGATCCTTTAGCAATCGGGAAATCTTTGAGAGATAATTTTAAGGATATATTTGTGCTGTCAGTTGTATTAATAATAACTGCGGTCAGTTTTTTATTGTCCGGACTGATATATGCAGAAATCCTCAGGCCGGTATTATCAGTCGATGCTTCCACGCGCTGCCAGTCGGCATCGATGAAAGCTGAATACTGCTTGAACGTATAATATGTCGGCTTGATTGTGTATGAAGCTGAATCGTTCATACTAACCAGAGCGGTTCCCGGGCCCCAGAATAAATCCCAGTACAAGTAAGCAGTTGCGTTCGTTATAGTCAAAGAATTGTGCATCACCAATGCAGTGTTGATTGCATTCGCCCATGTGCCGGCCCCATCTTCAAACTCTGTTTGGAATACAGGTTTCTTTGCATGCTGCATAACAAAATTATTAAAACTGTTCATGCTTGGAATGAACCTGTCGGGAGCAGATCCGCATCCGCTGCAATCATACAAATGTGTGGCATATCCGTAAAAATGAGATTGGCCTTCCAAATATTGAATATACCTTTTAGCATTGCCTAAACTGGATGTTTCGGGAGCAAGCATCTTGGGCATGTTCGGCCCCATTTCGGCATTCAATTTTTGCCAGACTGCTTCGAAAGCTTTGTCATAGGCGGCAATATTGGTATCAACAGCTTCTGAAGGTGCAAAAATGCATGAATTCCACGGAGCTTCGTAGTCGGTTTCATTCTGTATGTTGATATAATCCACCTTGACGTCCGATTTTGAACAAGTAGCTATGCTGTTGCGCCACCATTGAGCAAACTCATCATAAACAAATTTTCCATTTTTCTTTTTCAGAGTTCCACCGATTATCTTTCCGTTGCTTTTCATGTAGGGAGGAGGCGACCACGATGATATCATAATCTTGAGATTTCCCTTTAGAGCGGATTCACCGCATTTCGCTATTTCAAGTTCTTCATTGAAGGAAGCTGAATCAATATCGTAATAGTTACTTATGCGGAATATATCAAGGCCGAGTTCTTTAAAGAGCAGACTATATAATTCGTTCTTCTTCTGATGATTTACTAATTCTCTTGTGTGCCACGCGCCTGATGCACCGAAACCTTCAATTATTTGGTGCCGTATGCTAACATCGATCAGGCCTTTTCCTTTTGGATTTGCAGGAATTACCTTTGGCGCATCGACTTCTGGACCGAATACACTCGCATCATCGACGTAAAAATTCACGCCCGGTGAAGGACCTTCAAAATACATATCCAGTACCGCTAAAGTGCCCGTTATTTTCAAATTGAAATCACCTGAAACCTGAACCCATGAACTGTCCGTTGCAACAACCCGACCGACACCGATATAGTGTGTTCCGCTGTCATCCTGCTGTTCGACGGATAAAGCGATTGTATCGCACTTTGCATTATCGAGACGAACCCAACCAGACATCTTATAGACTTTTCCATCAATTACTTTACCGAATATCGATTGTTTCACTCCCTGCCAATTCATCAGTCTGCTAATAACTTTAATAGCTCCTGTACCACTATGAACAGGTGATGAAACGGGTTCAATTGCACAGGTTCGATCAAACCAGTTGCTTTTTCCTCTCTCAAAACCCGGATTGGATAGGACGTTGTTATCGCCAAAAGCACATGAATATAACATTATGGTAAAAAAAAATAAAACGCTGCAAAGATTTTTAAAGAACATACAATTTTTCCTTTTCAGATATATTTAAAAAGATGCTCGTTTGGGCATCTTGTCTGTTTTTATGGCAACGAAAATTAATATGATATTTTTTGAATTTTCGAAGAACCTTCCATTGACATCATTTTCGTAGCAATTTCCCTTTTTCCCCGCAGTCCTGGTAGATATTTTAAAGTTCCGATTTAAAATTCTTATTCTGTTTCAATTGAGCGATGCTTTCAACAAGCATCGGCTGGAAATTATACTTATTGCCTGAGTGATCTTTCCATATTTTGGCAGTTCTAGATAAGGAAGTCATTTTTTCTTTTTCCCGATTTCCATTACAGAAAAGAAGGCCGGTTTGGGTCTATAGTTTCTGTCGAAGAGCAGGGGATAATTGGTCCTCCCTCTCACGGGCCAGTTATTTAGCCATGAAGTGCCGTCACAAACTCCCCAAAAAGTGACTCTGGAAATTTTTCCCGGTTTGTCGAGCAGCATAGAGAACAATTCCGCGTAGCGATCGGCAAGCTGCTTTTGTTTTTCTTCGGGCAATCCTTCTGTAAACGGATTCAAATCCTTTTTCATCTTTGCATTCATACCGATATCAGCGCCTCTGTATCCGAATGCACTCGGTAAAATATCTACGTCAAGTTCAGTGATCATAATTTTTACACCGAGCGCAGAAATGGAATCCACAAATGCATCAAATTCACTTTGCACAGGATAATCGAGTCCGCAATGCCATTGAATACCGACACCGTCGATTCTCAAACCTTCGGACTGCAGCCTTCTGACAAGCCTTAGCGTCCCGTCCCGTTTTGCAGGTCTGTCTATCAGGAAGTCGTTATAATATAATTCTGCATCCGGGTCGGCTTCATGTGCGAACTCGAAAGCTTTATCTATAAAATCCTCTCCGATAGTCTCAACCCATTTTGTCTTATTTATATTTCCACTATCATCAAGTGCTTCGTTGACGACATCCCATCCTTTTACTTTTCCTTTATAGCGACCTACAACTGTAAATATATGTTCTTTCAAACACTTCAGCATTGATTGTCTGTCTAAAAGTTTTCCAGAGCTATCCGTGAATAATCCTCGAGGAGTCTGCCAGTGCCATACAAGAGTATGCCCTACTATGAACATTTTGTGTTTAATTCCGTAATCGACATATCTATCTGCTGCTTCAAAAGTGTATTTTCCCGGGCCGGGATGGATCAGCTGCCACTTCATGACATTTTCGGGGGTTATTGTGTTGAAGTGTTCTTGAACCAAGTCAGAAGCTTCCTGATCTTTGCCGGAGACGATGTTGTCGTTTAATGCGGCTCCTATCAGGAAGTCATTTTTATATACATCTTTAAGTGCCGGTTGATCCGGTTCTTTGATATAATTACCTGCACTTATCAGAAAAATAGGAAGGTACAATAAGAATGTTCTTGCGGTTTTCATTTCAAGATCCTTTATTTTTAGAAAAGATACAGAAAGAGGTTCTGAATTCCAAATAACTTTTCCCGATCACGGCAGTCGCAATAACTAAAGGATTTGTGTAGATTAGATTCATATAGCTTTCAGCTATTAGCGTTGTCTGCACCTATAACGAAGAATGCATATTTGAAGATATTGTTTCGTGTACCGGACTTTTCCGCGATTATGTTGGTCAAGACGCTTCGTGATGTTCTCTGCTGAGCCGTAGTAATATGATCCGTCTTTCAGGCTCTGCAAAATATACGCATAGTACATTTGCGGAGAGAGTGGGATTCTCCCAAAGGGATGGAGACTGTGTAAAAAGAATATAAATCCAAGCCGCTCTGCTGGTGTAAACTGTTAAGGGTTGAAACCTGCACCGATGATAAATGCCAGCACGAGTATAATGGTGATGATACTCCATACTCGGGCGATCCAACGTATTGCTGAAGTCGCTCTAATTTGTTTTTGCATATTATCCATAACGGTATCATAATTCAGGCGATCTAACGGATGGCAACTAAGCTGTAGCAACGATAACCCGCAAGTTGCTGAAAACAGGCGTAGCCCCATAACTGCAACACGCGTAGCGTGTTTCCCCTTCTATAGTTCATTCTGAAAAGTTTATTATTAAACATCTAAACTTCTACGCACCATGTGCCGCTTTACGGCATCCCGTACAGCGTGACTTAACGTACCCACAACCTGCCCCGCGTTCTTTCGCGGGACTCATTCGGTCAGCTTGAGCCTCTGGTTATACCGCAACCCAAAAATATTTTTACACAACAAAATTCAAGCTTTGATAAGTCCAAATTGAAGTAAGTGATGATAGCAATGTTTAAAATGAACTCGTTCCCATTCCTCAGTTCTAAGTGGCCCAAGAAGGGGATGATTGTGAATTGCTTCTGGTCTATCAACGACGTCCTTAAAGAATTGATTTAGTTCTCTATATAGCGCACTTTTAGAATCCGCCAAACTCGAAAACCTCAGAGGTGATGGATCCTCACTGAGAACAGGATTCTTGAAATTACGTGGCGTTGGGTTGTTGTTATAAAGGAATTTATTTATACGGTTCTCTGGTATGTCACGATGAATCTCAACCTTACCTGTGGACAACTCAAATGCCCACGTGAGATGTTCCACCATATGTTGAGCAGACATCTTGCCCCACAATGGTTGGATTTGCTCAGTTAGACTGTCTATAGCATCCATTAGAGTGTGCTTCAAAAAGTATTGTCGAATCTTAGCATTGTTTACGTCAAACTGGATATCAGTCATAATAGCGATTTGTTCTTTTCAAAAGATGTAAATAGCATATAACTTGTGTAAAGACGTTGCGTCATAACGGATCGGCGCTAATCCCGATTCGACAAATCCCGCTGATCTACGGCAGGATTGTGGTCGAATCGAGGATTTCGCAAAGCGGGAGCTGCGGCACTGATAATTTTCAATATACACTAAACAGGCGGAGCCCTGTAACTGTAACACACGAAGCGTGTTTCTACTTCTATAGTTCATTTTACCAACTTTCAATTAAACATAAAACCTCTGCTCGCCATGTAATTTGCAGTGAGCTCTATAATTATATCTACGTAGCTTTTGTTCCAGACTATTGTCTGCAACATTTATACGCTGTCAGCTTGTCCTTCCGAAGGAATGCCTTCGGCAGAAGGACTCCTTCGGAGAGCGCCTGGTTAGAACGCATACGGTAGAATATTTAATGATAATATTATTTTCTCCCACCGAACAGACAAAATAAACCATATTTATAAAACAGATTCACATCTAAGAATCCTGCATTTCTCAACATTGCTAATTGTGAATCTAGAGTACTAGGGACATTATCCTTATTACTTTTATATTGGGATGGAATATAGTCCAATGATTTATCTCTTCTTGGATTTATTGCCGCCTCATAGTTTAATATCCAATCTTTCCACATGTTTAATTCGAATTGTTCAAGTTCTTGGGAAGGAGACAAAACCGGATCATAATTTATAAATACACCACCAAGATTCAATTTGGTATAAACATATTTGAACAATTGATTTTTCTCAATCTCGTTTAAATGGTGTATGGCAAGCGATGAAACTATAAAATCTGCGTTATCTTTAATGACAGATGAACCATAAAGCTCTTGAAAAGAAATATTTATAATCTCTTTGATATTTGCACTTGGAATATTCTTTTTTGCAGATTCAAGCATATGTTCTGAACCGTCGATCATGGTTGATAGAAGAGTATCATTAACACCTAATAGTGCTTTAGTTATTGCGCCATCTCCACATCCTAAATCAATTATATGGGGATGTTTTATTTTGTCACTATAAAATGAAAACAATAATTTGATTAATTGCAGCACTTGTTTTCGTTGAGGAATGTATATGTCGCTATCTTGTAAGAATTCATTGGCAAATTCGTCATTTGTCCAGTAAGATTTACTAAAATTTGTTTCTAAATCTTTCATTTCTTTTTCTGTCCTGTTCTTTACCATTTTCGATTAAGACATAAACATTTCGTGCGTTCTAACGGATGGGCGCTAATCCCGATTCGACAAATTTGATGTTGTCCAATCAAATTGTGGTCGAATCGAGGATCCCATACAACGGGAGCTGCCAGCGTATAATTTAATTCCGCGAAGCGGGATTCCAACAGCAACGCAGATATCCTTCCAGAGATAACTTTTCCCAAAGGGACGGCTTCGCCGCAAAATAGTACTAAACAGGCGGAGCCCCATAACTGTAACACGCGTAGCGCGTTTCTATTTTTATAGTTCATACTGAAAAGTTTATTATTAGACATCTGAACCTCTATGAACCGTGCTTAACGTACCACACCTGCCCGCCGTCTCTTGGGTGGGAGAGCCTGGTTAGGTGTAATTGTTTCATCGCAATAGAATAAGTTTTTTAGTTTCAGTAAATGTTCCAACTTTTAAGCGATAAAAATACACGCCGCTTGGGAAACTACTGGCATTCCATTGTCGCGCATACATTCCAGCCGACAATTCCTCGGATACGAGAATCGAAACTTCTCTACTCAATACGTCAAACACTTTCAGTGATACAAACCCTTTGGTCGCAAGATTAAATCTAATTGTTGTGGTCGGGTTGAAAGGATTGGGATAATTCTGTTGAAGCCCGCATCTCTTTGGCAACTCATCTGATGTAAGCTGCACTGATGTTATCTCTGACAACGGCCGCTGCCAGACTCCATTGCCATACGTTCCAGCAAAAAGATCGGTACCAATGACGGCAAGAGCGGTAATCCGAGTTTGGGTTAAACCAGTATTGACAGCAGCCCAACTAGTGCCGTTGTTGATGGAAAGAAAGACTCCACCATAAGTTCCTGCAAAGAGATTGGTGCCGTTAGCAGCAAGTACTTGAACATCAATGTTCGTTAAACCAGAATCGACAGAAGTCCAACTACTACCGTTGTTAGTGGAAAGAAAGACTCCACTACCATACGTGCCGACAAAGAGATTAGTTCCGTTTACGGCAAGCGCAGAGACAGCTGTCCCTGGCAATCTAGAATCAGCACGAATCCAACTGATACCGTTGTCAGTTGAAAGAAAAACCCCTCCGCCGAAAGTTCCTGCAAAGAGATTAGAGCCGCTGGTGGCAAGAGCAGTAATACTAGTATCAGTCAAACCGGAATTGATTGCAATCCAACTGGTACCGCTGTTGGTCGAACGAAAGACTCCATTATAAGTTCCGGCAAAAAGATCGGTACTGCTGACAGCAAGAGCGGTGATATAAGTTTTTTCCAAGCCAGAACTAGCGGCAGCCCAATTGATACCGTTATCAGTCGTACGAAAGATTCCACTATTTTTAGTTCCGACGAAGAGATCTGTTCCAATCGCAACAAGAGCGCTGACAAAAGTGTTGGTTGGTAAGCCAGAGCTGATGACGGTCCAAGTAGAACCTTTGTTACTTGAAAGAAAGATTCCATTATAAGTCCCAGCAATGAGATTGGAGCCGCTGACAGCAAGAGCGGTGATATAAGTTTTCGCCAAACCAGAATTAGCGTCAGTCCAATTGATACCGTTGTTCGTCGTACGAAAGACTCCACTATATGCAGTTCCGGCGAAAAGAGTATCGCCTCTGCTGGCAAGAGCATAGATATTAGTACTCATCAAGCCAGAATTAATAGCGGTCCAATTACTGCCGTTGTTAGTCGAAAGAAATACACCGCCCCAGGTTCCTGCAAAGAGATCGGTACCATTGACGATAAGTGCAAGAGCAGGAGCGGTCGTTAACCCAGAATCGGCAGAAGTCCAACTACTGCCGTTGTTGGTGGAAAGAAAGACTCCATCAGCAGTGCTGGCAAAGAGATTAGTACCACTGACGGCAAGCGCACGAACATAAGTATTCGTTAAGCCAGAATCGACAGCAGTCCAACTGGTGCCGTTGTTGGTGGAAAGAAAGATTCCATCATAAGTTCCGGCAAAGAGATGAGTGCCGTTGAAAGCAAAAGTGTACACCCTTTTATTCATCAATCCAGAATTAACGGCAGTCCAACTACTGCCGTTGTTGGTCGTACGAAAGACTCCCCACTCAGTTCCTGCAAAAAGTATGGTATCGGTCATAATAAAAGCATTCACAGCATTGCTCCCCCAATCGGAATTGTCCGGTAATCCAGAATTAACGGCTGTCCAACTACTGCCATTGTCGGGTGATAGAAAAACTCCATAATAATTCGTGGCAAAGAGATTGGTGCCGCTGGCAGCAAGAGCGTTAACATAAGTTTTCGCCAAGCCAGAACTAGCGTCTGACCATCTGTTGCCGTTGTCGCTCGAAAGAAAGACACCGCTATTAGTTCCGGTAAAGAGATTAACCCCGCTGATGGCAAGAGCAAAGATATCACCACCTTCGGGTCCGTTTGTTTGTATCCATTGAGCAAAAGATTTGGTTGGCGAAAGGAATAATGTGCTAAAAAAGAAGCTGGATAAAAAAAGAATATTTTTCATAAAATTCTACTTTCTTTATGGGAGAGCAATTGCACCTAACAGGCAGAGCCCCATAACTGCAACACGCGCAGCGTGTTTCCTCTTCTATAGTTCATTCTATCAACTTTCAATTAAACACCCAACCTATGCTCACCATGTAATTTGCACCACGCCCATTCCGTCAGCTTGTGCTTTTTTTGCATCCCGCTTCTTTTTAGCAGGGAAGCGCCTGGTTAGGCCGCGTAATTATTGAACATTAAATTTCATTTGGACTGCAAAAACATTATTTTTTGGATCTCTTAAAAAGGAACCCAACATTTGAGTAAAATCATACCAGGTATGTGCAGCGACCGCCGGACCGATATGATAATCTCGGTATTGAACATCTTTGCCAAGAATTAGCCCTACTAAAGAAGCTTCGACTACTTGCATTAGAACTTGTGCATAATCAGGCTTATCAGAAGTTGCAAGATTTAAAAGATGCATAAGACCGAAGGCAAAACTTGAATAATACAAACCCTTTGTTTGACCATATTTATAATCAAGGATTGGCATAACCCCATTTCTAAACAAATATTCTTCACTGACACCGGCACTCCAACTCATTGCTAACGATGTCGTGCTAAAGATTGCCAATCCTGTATTTCGATCAACATACCGATCCAATAAATACATTTGTTGCACCTTATCTATCCGATAGTCCACATTTCGCGTATCAAACCATACTTCAAGAACAGCTAAACCAATTAATCCCAATGTAACGGTTGTAAAGATATTTTCCGCTTTAAATGGTGCTACAAATAAATCAGATTCAGATATTGGATCATACTTAAAATCAGGATATTTACACTTTACCAGTTCTAATTTATTTCTAAACCAATCGCATTTATCAACATCAAACGTTTTTCCTCCAAGGAATAATGGATAATTATAATACGGCGACGTACTATTGCTGCTTAAATTATTATCATAATGC
>Ga0187886_1001661_pt1 | contig 19600 bp, 37 predicted proteins | sample June2016WEW_20_1_FD_133001 | JGI IMG/M metagenome (GOLD analysis project Ga0187886, IMG submission 133001) | Peatland microbial communities from SPRUCE experiment site at the Marcell Experimental Forest, Minnesota, USA - June2016WEW_20_150 | ecosystem: Environmental > Terrestrial > Soil >... | reverse complement strand
TTTCACCTCCCTAAAAGATTGGGTCTTGTTTATATTTATCTTCGTGGAACGTATTCTGCTGTGGGTTGTTTTTAGCCTTGTTATTTTTTCCGCGTCTTTCTTCCCGGTCGCGCTGCTGCCTGGCTTCCACTCTTTTCCGGTAGATCCACGCCTTGAGGTCTCGAAGCATGCCCATCTCATAATTACCCAGCGTCTCAACTTTCAGATCATCCGGAACTTCTATTTTTTGATGTTTCATGACCTGGTTAAAGACGTACATGTAAATATTAACCCAGTGATCTCCCATCGGCGCTGTGAGAGAGGCGGTATAGAGATAAGCTGCCGCCTCGGCGTCGGTCCCGGTCATCTGGTCTCCCTGTAATCCCTGTATATTCATGATCAGACGCTCGAGGGTTATCTGAGTCTTGATTGCTTCTGGCAGAGAATCGCCCCAACCCCCGGGCATGACGATGATAGGGTCAAAAAAGGCACCGACAGCATTGGATATCCAGTAATCGACTTTTTCAGCCATGTTCATCTCCCTAAAATATCGGGTCCTGCTTATTTGATTTTGGCTCGCTTACCTCGAACCACAGCTGGCGGATCCCCCGGCCGGCGAGTCGGAAGAGGCGACCGTCTTTCATAACGACCGGGCTGACCTTTATTCTGACATCATTCCTGGCTGAGACTTTTAGTGTTTTGTTTCCCTCGCCGATGCTTTCGAGGTATTTTCGGGCTGCATCTACGTGCCGGTCGGCCTCGATGGTATTTGACGGCCCCAAAACAGTGAAATGGTTGATATCGAAAATTTCGTACAACATTTATGAGCAATGCCGGCAGGTCCCGGCCGGGTGATTTAGGTTGATTTTCGCAGGTGCAGCGAAGGGCAGTGGCGCTTTGCCGTTGAGGTAATCAAGGCATTTTAAGATGCACTCTACTCCTTCATGCTGGTTGCACCAGCCGAAAGTGATACTCTCGATCTGGATCGCCATGCCGTCCGGAATATTGGCTTTGATGATTTTTGTCGGGAGCGGCACCGGGCGGAAATCCTCGATTTCGTATTCATCGAGCATCTTATCTTTTGGAATAAGTACCGCCCATTCGCCGGCGCCGTCCTCCGAAGTGGAGTCATTGAGGAATAACAGCCCCTTATGGCTGAATCCGGTGCAGAGCGGCCATATGTGCTGGGTTAGATTTTCTGCGAGATCGTCGATTGTTTCGATTTCTTGTATGGAGTAGATCCTTTTTTCAAAAAACACCGTTATTTACCTCCCGTCTTAGGTATCTTGGCCTCGATCCAATAGATTTCATCGCGAGCAAGGTCTTCGAAGCTGGTATGTCCGCATTTGACGGTCCAGCCTTCCTTGCGGAGTTGCTTAGCCTTCGCGTTCCGCAATTTCATCGTGTCCTTACCGAATTTAGAATTGGAATACTGCAAGTCAAGATGGTTTAGGCCGTCAGTGTAAACGCTTGGCAATTTTCACCTCCCCTTTTTAATATTCCTGTACACCATTCAAGCCGCCTGGAAATGAGGGAGGCTTGACAGCTGACCGGGAAATAAAATTTAATGGTTCCTTGATACCCTTCCGTTCTGGAGGAGAATACAGCCGGCATAAGCCCATTGTGAGGTATCCTGGCCGTGCCAGTTGATTTTCCGGGGATCGTCGGGCTTGATGAGGTTTTTAACCTCGAATTCCCAGATGTATTGCGTGCCGGCGACGCGCATCGGGTTGAAAATGATGACCATTTCTTTCGGTTCCGGGACTCGCGCAGCCTCGCTTATGCAGGTGAAGAATTCCTCTCCGAAGGCAGCCATGACGTCGCGATAAACGGCCGGGAGCATTTGCATTGCGGGAACATCTTTAACGAGCTCATGATAGGGCGGAATGCTGATCCTTGTTTTCTCCAGTATTATATTATCCATGCTAACCTTCTTTCTTCTCTTCTTTGGGATAATAATCAGCGTAACCCGTTGTTAGTGGGACCTGTCTGGAAGCGTGTGCCATGGCAACGTTTATGCGATGGTAAAACCCGATTAAACGTGCCTTGGCCGCTCCTTTTGTTATTTCTTCCTCTTCTCCATCGTTTCTATCTCTGCGGATCCAGATTTCCTTCATGTTAACCTTCTTTCTTCACAGATTTTTCCCTGGTAAGGAAATTTACCGGCATGGGGTTGGTAGTCTTGATGCCGTTATCAAAAGTAACGTGCGCCCCCATGAAGTGGCTGCCCCTGACAACCAGGCTAATCTTTCCGCGAGTGCCGATCGGGACTTTGCCGATAATAAGGTGGATATCCTCGGCCGCGTAGACGATCATTCCGGCTCTTAATTTTTGGATGTCTTCGTTAGTTAATCTTTTGATTTCCATATTCCTCCTTTATGGCGCTATTACCGGGTACATTAAACCAATTGAATTTCCGAATGGCTCTTCCGGGAGGTTCATCCATTTATGAATGAATACCATTGTCGCCTTGTAGGAATCAGGGCACTCTTCTTGGAAGTATCTGAACATTTGGATATCCCAGAGAAGCATGTCCTCGAGCTTGCCGGCGTAAAGGGAGTAGCATCGCTCGCAGAAGTCCTCCCTTTCTCCCTCGAGATAGTGTTTAAGGTTTCGTTCGGCATCGCGGGGATCGAAGTAGCCAATCGAGCCGTGTACCTGGGCGGCGATTATCCATTTTTGCCCGTGTTTCTCGAGGGCCGCCTTGATCTCCGGGTGCAGCGGTTTGATGCATTTTGCATCTTTTTGCATCACTTTGATGTTTTCCTGAATCATGATCACCTCCCTAAAATATTTCTCAAGAAATAAAGCTAATTCGGAAGAGCTTTATTGGAGTTTTTCATCATTCGCTGAAGCAGTTCATCGCGCTCTTCAGGAGTCGCTGGCCTGAGCTTCCATATTTCGTGGGTCTTGGTATCCTCAATGAAATATCCGTCTTCACCGAAGATATAAAGAATTTTGTTTTCCAGGAATTCCATTTACTCCTCCTTACCTTAAAAGAGATTCGGCTTCAGTTGAGAGCTGAATTATGATTTTATTCAGCTTCTCTTTTATAATTTTCTCGTATTTACGGCCCGAGCCCGAATTCCATGCTTCGCCACCCATCGTAATTTGGTAGGGTCTGGCATCTTTATTCTCTTTGATCTCGACACGGAATTTAAAATTGCGGGTGACGAATATTCTTATTTTCGGATAATATTTTTCGTCATTTTCCAAAGCTACTCCTCCTTCTCGAGAACATCGTTTTTCAATGCTTCTTCGAGTATTTTCATGGCCTTGTTTTTGGAGCCCTTGCCGGTAAAACCTTGATGCTCCATGGGATTCTCTTCCGGATTCAGGTAGAGGCGGGAGTAGAAGTACATCCGGCCGACATGCTCTACGCTTGCCTTGCTTCCGTCGGACAGGACGCGCTCTTCATCAACCTTGATCCATGAGGGTTTCATTTCTTACACTTCCCCTTTTTGACCAATTAAATAGTTTATCGATGCATGCATTGCCTGGCTGGACTGGTTACTCAACACGACGCGGTAGGTGTCTTCACCCGATTGGTTCTGCGGAACTATATTTATTATTATGTCCCACGTCTCGTCGCTATCATGTCTGTCAGTCTCGACTATAAGGCAGTCGGCATCCTGGGTATTAACGACCTTAATATTGCCCTGCTGCCATTGGTCGGTGTGCAGCTGAATTGTTATTTGTTCATTGGAATCGATATCAATGTTGTCGCTGGTAGTACAGCTGCCGGGCGGAATGGCGACACCGGGCTTGTTTGAAATGCACGCGGTTAAGCAAAGGCATAAAAGAATACCAACTATTAATTTAGATTTCATCTTACGCCTCGATTTCTTTAATATGAGTGATTGTACCGTTATGATTAAAGTAACTGGCTCGAATGTACTTTCCATCACGGATGATGCATAGTTCTATTCCAACTTCATCATCCATGAAATCAATCCCTTCGTAAATTTCGTTTACTTGTGCTGTGGTTAAGATGATCATACCTTTCTCTTCCCTCCTTATCGTAAAGTTAAAATTAACTATTCCGTAGTAACACGCGGGTTTATTTTATTTAGGCATCTTCCTCAAAGAGACCAGGGAAATACTTTAGACAAGTTGGTTTGTCTACCCCACCGGCAACACGCCTGGCTTCGGTTGATCGTTCGAGAATAAACTTTTTCGCATCGTCAACCGAAACTAGCTCATAGTTGTCTTCATGTCCCTCCCACATGCTCCAGGAATAAGTATAGAAGTAAACAGTACCAGTTCGGGATTTATGAGCATAAAGATTGGTTCCTGATGTAAATCTGGTTCCTGTATTCGGCGGGTTGCGCGGAGCTTCGTACAAATTATCGTCGTGTTCTGTGTTAATTATTACCTTTTTACCTTCGGGCGTCATCAATAATTGTGTCATTGGCTACCTCCGATTTTTATTTTTTATTTCCCGCGTGTTACTATGGAATAATTAATTTCTCCTTTCTTCATATTTAAAGAACCCCCGGGTTAATCGAGGGTCCTTTCATCATTTAATTAAATAGTGTATTTATTTTTGAGTCTCTCGATATTCCTTAACTTTCTTTATTACCAGGTCATTGATATCGGAGACAACCATATCCGGGAACGGCTTGCCGAGCCGGACCATTTTGTTGATCTGATTGCGTGACAATTTCCCGGACTTTATGGCGGCGGACGTCGCCGGCCCGATATCGACTTTCAAAATATGATTTCCCCACTTGAATCTTTTGGGATCCATGGGATCAATTTGCTCTCGTTTGTTGAAAGCCAGATCACCACGTCACGGTGAGAGCTTGATCTGGTTCTGTCGTCAGGATTGATATTCTTACTATTATTTCTTAACTTGGCGGTAGTTCCTTAATATGTGTCATTTCGCTTTTCTGGCTTGCTTCATCGAGCCAGTGAGTCCTTTCTTTGCTTGTTATTCTATTGTTAAAGTCCGAAGAACACTTATGGCTGTTCTTTCACCAGGTGTTATTTAGGTTTTAATTCAGCTTCGTTTATTGGGTCATCAGATGATTGTCCGGTAATTTTTCTCAAGTCTTTAGCCATGAGTAATATGTGGCTTAATTCTTCTTCTGTAATTTCGATGTTAAATGCCTTTTGACCCTTGATATAAGTAAGGGAAATTATTACTTGTCCAAAATCCTGGGTGACCTTAGCTATCAGTTCGCCGTCTTCTCTTTCGAGAATCTTGGCTTTGAATTTACCAATACCGAGGCTTCTTTTGACTGATTCTGGTAGCTGTTTCGCCTCTTTGATGTCGGCAAATCTAGTCATTTTGTTTCCCCATGAATTTATCCAAGTCTTGTTGCTTGATCCTTATTGATCCACCGATCTTTATAGATTGTAGTTTTCCATCTTTTATCCAGGAGTAAATCGTTCTTCTGGTTACTCCAAGCATTTTCGCAATTTCTGATGTTTTCCAAAATTTTTCTTCCATTGTTCAATCCTTGAATTTTTCTCTTTTTAAATAATTTCATCAAATTTCATATAATATATCATAGTCATTTGGGCTTGTCAATAGTTCTTAGAAGAATTATTTACGGAATTACGATAAATATCTCGATGCGGAGATGCACTCGTTATTAACAAGTTAGTCTCAAATGGATTGCTTTCTGCCTGCCTTAGTCTTAATGGCATAAGGTTAACGGATACTGTAGAAGCTAAAGCATGGTCTTTAATGCCTTAGTCTCAAACCGATAGTTGCTGATTATTTGAGACTGCCCTTTTACTTTATGTCTAATTAGTTGCTGATTGCCTGGTCTTAGCTTCTACGGGACTTTTAACCTGGTCGCCGGCTGGTTATTGACTGATCATCGGCTGGCCGCTGGCTGCCTGGCTAATCCGTCTTACCGGTAACCATCTTTTTTAATCGTAGTTCGCACCATTTCGGGAGCGAGAATAATGCTCGACGGTCATTTGGTCCCTGGTTGGCCCTTCCTGCCGGGTGGCTGTAGAGTACCACCCTGCCCTTAAACCCTGCCAGAATCAAGGCCCTGCCCCACCAGCAGGCACAGAAAAGCCCTCCTGAAGTAGTCCAGGAGGGCTTTGAAAGGAAGAAATGACTATCTTCTTTTAAGTATGCCAGGTGTAGAATCTCATTCTTATATTGGTACCACCAAAGTTTATGCCGTTGACACCTACTGAAGTAGTAAATGGATAAGTAGTAAATGGATATCCAGGATTAAAGATTGGGGTCATCGGTCTAAACAGCTGGCTTCTCTCGAGGTCATAATTTCGGCGCTTTGCCGGATCCCCCAGGACTCTATAAGCCTCGTTTATTTCCTTGAACTTTTCCTCAGCTTCTTTCTCCTGGCCAGGATTCTTGTCGGGGTGATACTTGAATGCCAGCTTGCGATAGGCATGCTTTATTTCGTTATCGCTGGAAGTCCGGGGAATTTCTAAGATCGCGTAATAATCTTTCATAATTTTCCTTTCGCCTGGGAAGCCAGTGGTCTTTCACCCTGATAAGTATAAGGTCGGCAGCCGGTTCACGCCGAGTTTTACAACGTCCTGCATTGTTACTGCCCCGTCGCGAATCGCACGGCAGTTAGTGACCTGTCTTTAGCCTGACGGCTAAACATCAAGACTGTTATTTTACAAGTAGGAGAGCCGTGATCGCGTCTTGAATTTTGTCTCTGGACTGTCTAAGGGATGACATTCTAGCAGTATTTGGTAAAGACTTGCAAGTTTCGGATGAAAGCTCTTTTCTTATTAAGGCATCGGCCTCATCCAACTTTTTGATTATTTCTTCCATAGCTTACCTCCTTTCTTATTAATGTTTGATAGGCTGGCTCGGTGACCTTCACCACGTATGCTCTGAATATTCTGAATCACATGATTACGGTCATAAATCAAATTACAACGAGTTTTCCACGCCACCGATGTTTTGGACACCAGCCTTGTTTTTATTATAAAGGTACTGCCGGAGATAAATCCAAATAATATTCCTTGTTGATGGTGAAGAGGTCGTTCCTGACACAACTGAGGGTAAGCGATCCACTCGGAGTTGCGGCAAAGAATTTTGTATTTTCTTCGCTGCCGGTATAGACCGTAGTGAAATTATAGTCATAGAGAACGATTGAATCTTCAACCCTTGTTTCCCGGTTGTAGGTCTTCTCCGTGTGAGTAGACTTCCAGTTACATCTGAATTTCGTTCTTACCATTGGCTTAATCCTCCTTTGTTTATTTCTTATATTAATTCTTATCAAGGGGAAGTGTTTTTACGTGGTGTTTCCCCCTGGCTGAGCACCTGACCAGGGACCTTCACCCCTTCCCCTTGAACTGCAATAAGCATAGCGAACGCCCTTAATTCAAGTCAATGGATTTTGAGACCGGAGAGAAGATTATTTTTGTTCTTCTTTCCCTAAATTTCCAACAAGGTTCAATGGCATTATCAATTTTTCTTCCGCCTGGCTCACCTGGTTCTCGATGATATATCCGCCGACAGACACCATAAATCGCCGGCCGGGAAATAGCTCTTTTGTCTGTTTGAAAAGATGCTCCGTGAATTTGTCGGCTGACATTCCGATGGAGAGCTGCGTCGCTACCTGGTACATGACATTAACTTTGTCCGCCCCTACTTCCGCCTGGACCCAATCGGTAACATCCCAGCGGATAGAGACAGGGAATGTAACAAGTTGAGTATCCATTGCGGCGGTACCGTTCGGGCCATTCTTTATTATCTGGACGCTTATCTGTAACATTGTCATGAATAGCTTATATCTTCTGGCTTGCTCAACGATCGGCATTATTAAAGACCTCCAACTGATACCTTAACTCCCATATCTACTAAATCCATACATTTCTTTAAGCCGAAATATATTTGCCGGAGATTAAGAGTGGATTCGCGAAACGCGCTACATTCGGCATGATGGTCTAAACCCTTCCAGGAAAAATTAACAACCATCCCGTTGGGAGTTGTGCTTTCCTGGAAAGATATCTTTTCCGCACCCTTGGAAGTCAAGAGCATTTCAATGTCTTTCTTTGTTTGACCCCCAGACCAGTAGCCATCTTCTGTTGGTGCCGGTTTTTTTAGCGACTCATCTTTAATTTTGTTCTTCGATCCGGGCTTTCTTCCTCTCGGCATGATAACCTCCCTTATTAATGCCAATTATTATGAAACACCTTCGAGGGTTTCTTTACTTTCTCAATCTCGATTCCAGCCTTGGCGCACTCGCGGCATAAACCTGTTTTGGTGATAGGCAAAAATTCCAGTGACAAGCCGGCCGCCAGGACTCCGCATATCCTACATTTGGGCACTTTCCCGGTGCTCGAACATAGCCATCAGGGAGTATGTCTATTTGGCCCGGGATCACAATAGACCGTTGTTTGGCCTGACCCCTTGCAATTTGGACAGACATCTTCATTGTCATTAAGTTCAAGGGTGATTGGGTAAAGAGATAATCCAAACTTATGAATCATCACTTGTCTTGGCATTTTAATTTTCCCCTTCCTTGTAATCTTCTTTGTAAGCTTCTGGTGTTTTTACGCTTCTCCAATAATTTCGTATACCAGAACTTTCATCTTTAATCTCATTCTCTATGCGCATTCCAATCTTGATTGGACCAGGTTTATGGTAATCGCTATAAGTGAGGTAAGTCCAGCTTTCAAGGGCACGCTCATCTTCTTCCTTACATGTTTTATAATTCACAAGAAAGCAATGGCGGATGGGGTCACCAGTACATCTTAGATATTCATAGCAACCCTGATTCTCGAAATGAACAATCGGCTTTCCACAAACAGGACAAACTAGGTCGGTATTATCAACGTAGCTCATATTTCACTCTTATTTCGGCGGCTCTATATCCGATCCGATAATATTTTCCTCGTCTCCTACCATCCAGTGAATGCGCAGGTCCCACGGCTCAAGACGTCTGATCTCAGAAGATTCAAAACCGGCCTCGAGTGCCTTTACCGCCTGGTCCGCCATTGCCTGGTCTCTTATCGTGAATACCGGCGTCCAGTGCTTTACCGTTCCCCTTAAAATGTACCCCTGCAGCTGCGCTTGAAGAGGGTTAACCAGGCGGTCTTTGATTCTTATCTTGACTACCGGCGCCGGCGCCGCCGCTTTCTGCTGCTTGGCCTCCGGGGGTTCCGGGATGATCCGCGCGGCATACAGCGTACCGATAAACGCCTTGCCGCCTTGAGGAGACAGGACCTCGTAGGTCGATGACCCCTTGTTCACTATCTGCCACTTCCGGCCGTCAGTGTCCTCAACCCAATCTCCCTTCTTTATCTGGGAGTAGAGGGCCTGTGCAGCCTCTTTCCGGGCCCCTGCGGCCTTCTCCGCTTGTAGCTTGGCCGCGTCTTCTGCCTCATTGGCCTTTTCAATCGCTTCTTTCACTATCGCGGTATATTCCTGGTACTCAGCTTCCGACATCGTGTTTTTACTGATTTTAAGGCCAAGGATCTCGGGCCACCTTTCGGGAGGAAGAAAGGTGCCAGTCGAGTCCTCGGTATAGAACTTCTTGCCCCTGTATTTTCCCTGGGCGATGATCGGGCTCGCGGTGTTCTCGCTGTAATATTTGATGCCCTTCCGGAAGGCATGGACTCTTTCTTTGGGGGTTTCTTCATTTTCGGCCGCTAATTTCCGTTCGGCCGCCTTCTTCTCTTTGGTAATCTCCTCTTCAGCTTTTTTCTTGGCCTCCGCCGATTCTTTCGCTCGAGTCACCTTGGCCTCGTTAGTCGCCTTGGCAGTGAGTTCCTTATAGTTGTATGAGAAGATGGCGTCCTTCGATGTTATACCCTTCTCGTCGCCGGCGAAAACATAGACGTAGCCGGGCTTCTTTTCTTTAACGATCGGCACATTACGGGCAGTATCGGCAGCTTCTTTCTGAGTGGAGAAATGCATCCGCGAGACTTCCTCGGTGTCCTCATTAAAGACCTGGACGTAATATAATCTCTTTGGCTTGGTCTGGGCCGCCTTTATTTCTTTTGGAGGGGTTGGCCCGGCCCTTTCTTTAGGAGCCTGTTTTGGAGACGGCTTGATAATAACCGGATTAGCCGGCCCGATGGGAGGTCCCTGTGCTACGCCGCCCAGGAGCCCGTTTATCTCTCCCTTGTCTATCCATCCCTTCGCGATCCACTCTTTCACGACAGCCAGTATTCTCCCTTTCACAAGGGTAAAGGAACCGGTCGGGTCTTCGTTCGGAGAGAAATGCTGAATGGTATTGAAAGTGCCGCGGCCCAAACTTTCCTGGATAACGCCGAAGGGCTTATCAGGATCGAAGTCCGCGACGTCTTCCCAAAACAGATGCCGCGATGTCACGACATACTTTTTATCCGGATCATGAGTGGCGCGATTACCGTGAGAGACGCCGCAGATGGGGCAGGGAATGTTATAGATAATGCCCATGAATCACCGCCTTGATTTGAACGTCCTTTCGAATTTCGGTTTCCAATATTCAGGACGATCTTTTTGCTTATTATAAGGCTTCGGCTTTTCGCTTAGTTTTTCATCCGGTGCGGTATCATAATAAATTGATGGTGGAGTTGAGGCCGCAGAATTTGAAGCTGTAAACGTAAAATGGCAAAAACCATTGCCTAAACATAACGCCGTACAGTTGTTTTGGCTACACCATATATCCATTATTTCCAATCCCCGAGAAACGGGTGTCTGTACGTCCCGTCTTCCCTCTTTGCGAATATCAACTGGTCAACGCTCTTGCTGTCTTCGTTGAGCTCGGTATATTCCTCATCGTCTCCGACGAACTGCGTCGCCGAATACCGCTGGACCATATCGTTAGAATCTTGGGTCTTCCAGCGCATGAAGTTTCTAACAAGAACAAGATCCTTGAATTCCCTCTCGAGAAGGGTTTCAACTGTTCTCCGGATGGAATGAAAACCAACATGCTCCAGGTGCTTGAAATCAATCATTCTCTCAATAGAATACCATAACATGAGCATTCCAAAACCGGAGCGCGGGGTATCGAAATCGTAGTCCTGAAGATAAGGAATGATTTCATCCGGGAGAAGATGTGTTCTCTCCCGGCCATGCTTTAAGGTCGCAATGTAGATAGTCTTATCCTTGTACCTTATATCTTCAGCTGTGATATTCATGATTTCCTGACGCCTCACTCCGTAAACGGTAGACAGGGCAAGAAAAGCCTTTGCCGCAGCGTCGTCGCTTTTCTTGACCGCGGCAATCGCCCGGCGTACCGTCCGGGGCCCCAGCGCCGGTGCTAGGATGCTCGATTCTCTAACCATTGGCGCTTCACCCCGGTTAAAGGGCCAGTCGAGTTTATTCCGGTTAAACATGGTGCGGATCACACGGAAGATAAAGTTAAGACTGCTATCTTTGTATTCATGCTTTCTTTTGATATGCTCCATGTATTTCTCGATGGTAGCCCGGGTGTAATCGCCCTCCGCATATTCGAGAAACTCAGACGCGTAGCTCAAGACATGCTGCCGGGCCGCGCCCTTGCTCGACAGGTGATTGGTATAAACCTCCAGGATTTGTTCTTTCGTAGGAATTATTATTTCAGGATTCGTTGCCATACCGCCGCCTCTCCTTCTGATAATTTTATTCTTTCCAGTTGACTATTCCCAGGAATTTATCGCCAGTCGAATCAAAGAAAAATCCTATACCATTATCCGGGATATCCAGGATTAAACTATCTTCGCCTTTCTTGATCATGTTTCCAATATTCGTCCATCCCTTATTCTTTTCCTGAGAATCCAGTATCGCCTTGAGCTGGTCGATTTTCCTGACTCCGGATTTATCCGGAGATGCGGGATTCTCGATCTTTTCCAGATGGTTTACCGTATTTTCCAGGATAGTCGCGGTCGATATAGAAAGAAGACCCTTATCCGCGAGTATGGAATTTAAGGCTGCAACGCAATTTTTAACCGGTACTGGCTCTGGCATATTTTAATTGACCTCCAAAAATTATCTAATTACTATTTCTAAGAACTGTAATCCACTATCGCAGGCAGCATCACGACTTGAATTCCTAATGGGCGCTGTAGCCATGGTTTATCAAAAATTCCTAATAGAATTATCGCAATAATGATAGACTGACCAATAATACCATGTCAAGGGTTTTTCGAGAGTAAAATAGGTATTTTTACGTATAATAAAAAGCGAGAGCCCACCCCGGTAACTCTCGCTTTCGATAATGGGTATCGCTGGATTGGAGGACCGTTAATGACGACGGCAGCCGGGGGAAATCATGCAAGCCCCGGCTTTTATCCAGCTACAATACCCCATTGTCAACTAATTAGGAACTCTTAAACGTTTAGCCTTACGGTCAAAAACCGGGCGCCGGTCGAAAAAGCGTATCTAAAGGAATTTAACCTGTACGATAAGGTTGTAAATGAAACCTGCTGAAATGCGCTTCTGCCGAGCCTCAAGACCTTTGTAATATAAAAGGAATCGAACGCCTGTATTGACTCCCGGACCACACACAACATTTTGGGAACCGGAGTCACCCTCCTCTTAAGGGAAGCAACCAGGGGAATCGCGCCTGCTGTGAGTACCGGCGGCAGCATCGCGAATCCCGGAGGACCGGTAAACATTAATGCGATCGATACCACCAGTATAACCATGATCGTCAGAATGAGAAGAACTTTTCTTAACATGGCAGACCTCCTTTTTATTTCTTAAGAAATATTTTAAGCCAACCGACTTAATTTAATAATTTTCTTTTCTTTCTGTTATGTTAGCGCAACTGCACTTGCTGGCCAGTGAATTGATCACCGCCTCGATTGTTTCGTCTTCAAGATCAGTTAAATTGAGACCAATACTGGCATTCTGGGGGAAATCCTTACTTTCTTTGTGCATGCGTTCCGCTATCTCTGTCATTTCCCCCATGCCGGTCTGAAGAACATAACGCAAGTTGCAATTCGAGGCGTTTTTGACTATTTCTTCAACAGCCGAATCGAGTAATTTCGACCAGGCATCCCATTCACCCTGTTCCTTCTCCGGGACTTCCGCTGCCCTTATTTTATTAAGAAGCAACCTTACTTCCTGAGCTTCCATCATTCCTTCCGGCATACTGAACGCCACCTTCCTCGATCCCTCTTTATTTTCTTGCTCTATTTCTGCTTCTTCCCTTTCTCTTTCTGCATCTTCCTTGGCAGATTCGATATCAAGCCTTTCGATTTCCTTTGGCTTTATTACACCACGCTTCTTTAATATTCTTTTCCAGTCCAAACGATTATACATCGGATAAGGATATTCGATCTTGATATCGGCAAGCGCCTTAAACCACTTTTCCTCAATTTCTTTTTGAGACATTTCTTTCTCGGGATCCACTACTATATCCGTGACAAGATACTTCGGATAGGGAAATCTGAATCCTAAAAAGCGGCCGGCCTGGTCAACGCTCACCGCATGGGTGTATTCCCGTCTAGCCTCTTTGTCCTGCCGGCGACCTTCTTTTAAGGGTGTTACCCTGGCTCGATAACGCATAAGCCACCTGGCTTAGTCCAGGCCCTTTCACTGCGGAGCCGCTGTAGAGCCGGCCACGTCCGCTACTTCCTTCATTCCCTTGTTCTGCTGGGTGAATTCGTCACCGTTAATAACGTTAATGAGGGTCTGGAGTTCGCCGGCATGGACTCTTTCCTCATCGGCAATGGAAGTCAAAACAATCTGCATCAGGGTATCGTCGGTAGCATCGACGTGCGCCATGTAAGTGGATATAGCTTCTTCTTCGGACGCCAGGTCAAGGCGGAGAGCCCGGACCTGCTCGGCCTCGGTCATCTTGCGTTCTGGTTTCATTCCCGGAAATGGATCCTGAAATGCCATATACTACCTACCCCCTTACGCACTCATTGAATTCCGAGAACATCTTTGAAATATTGGCGGCGATAATCTCGTTAATTCCCTCAAGAGCGACAACGCTGGTTATACCGTCTCCGTCAATCAGGTCAGCCTCTCCCTTGACGACATTCGCCAGCCGGTCATAATCATCTCCGGGCTGGGAGGAAGACGCGCGGAGCTCATCCGAAAGTTTATTTAATTTTTCCTTGACCATTTTCCGCTGTTTGTGGGCCAGGTCCCTGGACTCATCCCCGCTGAGGCTGCATGAGCCGACCGCCTCTTCACTTTCGCGGAATAGCTCGGGAACGCACCCCTCGGGAATCTCTTTATAATCTCTGGATAGCATATCGTCAATAGAGTGCTGCATCGCGGAGATCTCCATGATTGCATCCAGTAATTGTTCTGCCCTCGTGGTGCAATCCTCTATATTTGCCATAAGTCTCCTTAGTTTTTAGGATTATCTCCCAGGTGCATTCTCATTTCAGTTTCGAGAGTCTGTATCTTACCGGTATTAGTCCTTATCTGATCTGTGATCTGTTTATAGTCCTGGCAAACACCGATTAATGTGTTGATCGTACCATCGACAAAAATCGGACTTTCCCTTATTGCTTTAACATCGGCTTCCACGCGTGCGATGCTCAGCTTGATATCAGAAATAGAGGAATTCTCTTTTTCTATTGTCATAAGCCTTTTCTCGTGATCATCTATTATCTGATTTCTCTTTCCGAGAAAGTATGAGAAAACCATAGCATTAATTCCAATGGTTCCGATAGCCGCAATGATGACAGCGATGATAGTTAAAGTATTGTCCACGGCGAGAACCTCTCTTAATTTTTATTTCGTATCTGGTTTGGAACCCTGCACGAGATTCTTCTTGAGCTTGGCTACCTGGTTTCCCTGAATCATCCCGGCAATGGCGTTAAGCAGAACTACGATCAACCCTTCCCACGCAAGATACTGGGTGAACATCTGGTTGCTGATGAAATACTGGACGGCCAGTATCACAAGAGCAATCAAATTCAGATAGAAAAACTTAGCCTTTAAAAAACTCCAATCCATAAGACCTCCTTATTGAACGATTATTTTCTTGGCGGATTCATATATAAAAACCTGCCCTGTCTTCTGAGAATACCCGGCAAAACACTGAATGCCTTCGCCATACCGTTTCCGACCGGGCAAGTAGAAGGGGTCGGCCCGGGCGGTACCGGAGCCGGGGGAGTCGGCGGCGCCGGAGGCTCGACCGGCGGAATAACATGGGTTATCTCGTTAAGATATGCTACAAGCGCCGGGATGTCAAGGGGATCGGTCGCCGGATTCTGCCATTTATTGATGTTGTCGATCACAACATACGCTTCGTCAACTTGAGAATCCCAGAAACGCCAGGTCATTTGCTGCCGGCGTCCCCAGGTCATACAGACCGGCCCTATTTCGTTATAACCGACGATATCGATAAAAGCGAAAGTATAGATGCAATGTCCGCCCTGGATGCCTCCATCCGGTGTTACAACGTCCCAGATCTTGCCGGCGTTGAACTGGTCGATGGCAGACTGCGGCACCTGGAAGCCAAGATAGATGCCCCTCAGAAGATAAATGGCGGCCCTGACCTCATCATGATTTGTCCAATCAAGAGAAGCAAAAGCGTATATATCATAATGTTTTCCACCGGCTGTCCACCCCTCTTTTCTCCAGACGTTCAGAGAATCGAGCATAACGAGCCCGGTATCCTGGCCTCCGGTCTCGGCGAAATACTCATTTTTGATCTCATCATCAGATATCTGAATCTGAATGCCTTGCTGAAATTTCTCGAACGGAAGCGTCATGTGGGCACGGCCAGCGATGACACAATCTCCGTATATATCGTTGAGATACATAGAACTGTCGGAAACTCCAAGCGCGGCATGAATATCGAAAGTATCCGGAATCGGCGGCAGGAGAGCCGGTCGGAGAATCGAGGAGAGCTTTATAGTTCTCTTATCTACCCGGGCCGGTAACTTTCCGAGTTTGATTTCAGGCATATCTTTTCTCCATGAAAATTATGAAGGCCGCATCAGGTTTTTGATCCTGAGCGATAATCCACCGGCCGGCGTCAGATATCTTCCCTGGGCGATATTCAGTGTGAGGATACCATCGATCGGCTCATCGACGTAGAGGGTCGGACGTCCCATTATGTTAGTCTGGTTGATCGGCGTGTTCACCATGGACCCGGGCGCCGGTAATGACAGGTAACCATTTTGTTGCCAGTTGAAGAAGTTCCTCGCTGATTGGGCAACGCCGTCCGCTGACCGGAATATCTCATCCTGTCCGGTGGCCTGGTTGATGTAATCGATGGAGGCGTAGATCAGGCCGTACATGCTTTGCGTCTGTCCATTAATCACACCGTAATACAGCGGATACTGGCTCACCAGCCAATCGATTGATATACCCTGCACGGTGGGCGAAATTATCGGATTGGCCAGCGTCACGTAGTCCAGTCCCGTAACGTCATCATGGCCGATATCCGAGAAGGGTATTCCGTTGACGTCGAAGAGCTGGACGGCACCGGATTGATAAATGAATGGGAGAGATACCAGTTCATTTTGAGAATAAACACCCCAGAATGAACCATTCAATAAAACTACTACCCAAGCATAAAAGGGCCCACCGTTGGATGGCACATTAACCGGTAGAGATATATTTTGTGCTAACCCATTGGATTTATTGGGTGAAGTCACTATCGTACCTGTCGCACCTGATACCGGATTGGCACCAAGCGCATCAGTAGACAGGTAAACATAACCTCCCCAAGTAATCCCCGGCGATACAATAATCGGAACGGTAAGCACGTGTGCTCCCGCTGTTAATATGGCCATTTTCCGCCTCGGTTATAATTTAAGACCAGGTACCTTGACCGACAGTGACACCACCAATCGTTACGGTGTTAATCTGGCTAAACGTACCCCAGTAAGCACCGTTTACATAGACAACAACCCAAGCGTAAAGCCCGGATCCACTTGCAGGCGCTGCAACTGGTAGGGCTACATTCTGAGCTACCCCGGTAGATGTCGGTGCCGTAACCTGTGATCCTGCTGCAACTGAATTAAGGCCGGCTGAATCACTAGAAAGATAGACAGAGGCAGAAAACGCCTGTCCAGCTGGTACTACCGTAATTGGAACCGTAAGAACTCTTTGTCCAGTTGGAACTACAATATTAGCCACGTTAGACCCTCCTTAACTTAATACTTGTGTATTGAAATCAAATGTATATGAGCCCCCATTCACAACGGAGATATTAATTTCGTAGCTTGCTACAACAATCGGAACTACTACTCCGTTATTCCCTGTACCGCCACTTCCTGCCGCGGCACCAATAGAAAGAATTCCAGCAGAGACGGGCACAGACATTGGCGCAACATCAGTTGGAAGTAACAAGCCGGCTCCAGGAGGCGGTGGGAAAGGAAGATTCGCTCGTTGATACCAAATACCCGTAGTGGGATTTTGAAAAGCCAAACTCCAATGGTCAGCACCAGCCGGAAGATTTACTACCCTAACAGTAAAAGAAGCTGGACCAGTACCTGGAGTTGGTTTTCCTTCGCTTGGCCTGGTAACCGCGTAAACGATACCCCCTAAAAACAATGTACCCCCTACTACTCCAATCGCGATCTTTTCATTCCTGTCCATATTTTAACCGCCTTACTCTTGGTCTTTGGTTTCCTTCTTGTTCTTCTCCAGCCACTTTCCGCTATTCAACGACGAGTTTCCCAATCGGTTTTACGGTTATGGTTCCGACCGGGATAACATCGGCAATCTCATCGACGGTATCGGTAGTCGGTTTAATCTGCGGCTCGACGTCCACCTCTTCACGGATAGCCGCCCGTTTTAAGGCGCGTAACATTAATCCATCCAGTGCCGCCTGCTCATCAGCGGAAAATTCGACAGGAAGCTGTTTTAGACCTTCGGGCGTCGCCGTGAATTCATCATCTGTGACAACATAATTCTCAATCACCTGAGCGTGTGGAACGTTAACCTTAACCGTCCAGGAATACTCCTTGATTTGAGTCAGGTGAAATTCAGTTGTAATTGTTCTTGGCATTTCAAACTCCTTACGAGATTAGTAGCGATGCTATCATATCGGCACTGGTATCTACAGCATTATTTGAAGTCACGCTAATACTGATGGCGTCTCCAGCTGCGACCCGCACTGAATGGGTAATATCACTCCCAATCAGGACGTTGTTCAAAGTACAGGTAATGGCAGTATTTACACCGTTTACCCGCACTGTATAAACCTCGGTCGTACCACCGGCTCCACTAGCCACCCTCTGTTGAACAAACAGATTTCCAAGCAGGCCGGGAGCGGTTGCTCGAAGCTTAATTTCATTGACCTGAGTAACACCATTTCCCGGAGCAAGATAAGTTGTTACATTGGGTGTAATAGCTCCCAGACAACCGAGATGAAGTTGTAAAGGCAGAAAAGAAGCGAAGCCAGGGAAAAGCCGCCCGATATTAAGCTCAGTAAATCTTTAACTTTTATATTCCCCCCTTTACGTCGCGGATATATTACTCGCGTCAATATCAAATGTTGGTGAGATTGAAATGGTAGTAATATTGACGGTTCCGGTATTGCCTTCGACCATTAAAGCGAAATAATCGCCACTGGCAATAGAATTAGCCCCGCCTGAGACGTTATTGGTATTCACCGTGACTGTGTGGGCTTGCGCCGCGCCGGGGTTTACGTCCGCCGTCCCGATCAAGACGCCATTTTCCAAGAATTTATAAAGACACGCGGCCGAATTTGTAAAGGTGACGCTAATCGTAATAGCGCCTGTTATTTTTTCTCCGATTGTTAGCCTCGCCACTTCAGTATAGACATGATCGGGTATTGTGTTTACATCGGCGCAATTTTTCGCGGTATTTCTCACCGTCGCCGAAGGCTTTAATATTACGCCCGATGATGAAGCAACGCCATTAACGTAAATCATTAAGCTAAATAACCTCCGTCAACCAACGCTTCGTATTCGAAGGTTATGGTGAGATCAACGGCGGTAGCACCCGTTCCCGTTAACGTTATGGTAATCGTTTTAGCTGCTACCAGAGCTACAGCGCCTGTCCAGGCTACCTGCTGGTCGGCAGCGGCGATATTCGCTCTGACACCCGTCACAGCGTCAATAAATGTTACCACCAGACCAGCGCCACCCTTAATCGTGATATTGGTCAAGTCGGCAGTAGTCGCAGCGTTCGAGCGGACAACAATCGACTTAATCAGACAGGATTGAGTAGTAATCGTGGCGGCTACCACAGCGCCAGCGTTAGCCGCCGATGCAATGGCTTTTACGAATATCTGGGTCTTGCCAATTACTTTTTTATCATCAAGGACAAGAATGGCCGCAATGTCAGTACCAAGATCGCCAGCGGCATTCCATCTCGCGCCGAGGATAGTAGTAAGATCACGAGCGATGTTTCCCCACTTGGCGGTCAAAGACACGAGAGTATGCGCCGATGGATTACCGATCGAGGTGATAAGACCCTTGATATACCCCATAATCGACTTACCGGCAGCCACTGCCTGAACAACGGCGTCGGTCTTGTTACCGATAACGTCACGCATATTGTTATTTGCGGCCGAGTCAGCGACTTGAGCTCTGGTCGTGCCTTGGAGCGAGCCGGAAACTATAGTATCGGTTTTGTTACCGATTACATCCCGCATGTTGATATTATTGGCTGAATCAGCAGCAGGGACGGGATGAAGACCAAGCAGACCTTTCAAGTAGCGCATTAAACTGGTGGTACCGTTAATGGTTGTACTGGCCGTATCGGTTTTATCGCCTACTACATCCCTCTCGACAGTGTCAGCCGCTGAATCAG